>ERZ773267.2187-NODE-2187-length-10038-cov-4.519784_pt1 | contig 10038 bp, 6 predicted proteins | sample MGYA00511959_ERZ773267 | MGnify/ENA primary metagenome ERZ773267 (study PRJEB29015, sample SAMEA2738165) | human oral metagenome | biome: human oral; feature: human-associated habitat; material: saliva | place: China | collected 2240 ... | reverse complement strand
TCTACTACCAAATAATTATAAATATTTGAAATATTTGAATTCAACTTACTCATGTTTTAAACCTCTGTATTCTATGGTAATTTAGATGATATATGGTTTTGTGCTAATTGCCCACAACCCAATTCAGAATTAATGGATGTTCCAAATACATAGCACTGAAAATGTTTTTCTTCTATAATTTTTTTTATTTCATATAATCTCGCTTCTCCTGGTGATTCGAGATTATTTTTTTCACTAGGTTTTGTATAATTCAAATAAGATATTTTAATCATAATATCATGCTTTGCATTCTCCAAAAAGCCACACATTCTGTATACATCTTCATCACTGTCGTTTATATCCTTCATAACAATATAGTTAATTTTTATCCTACACTTACTATGTTTCCTTTTATATTCTAAAGCTTCAATTAAAATATCTTCAAAGTTGTAATCATCATTCAAATTTTCGACAACAAAATGCAATCTCTCCGATATATCGCTATAAAACGGAATTTGTAATGTACGTATTGGTAACTGTTTAGCATCCCAATATTTAAAGCATCTGTTATCAAAACCCATGGTTGCAATATTAAATTCAACATTAGGATACATATTCATTATCAAATCCATTCCTTCGGCTATCTCTTTATAAGAAAGAGAAGGCTCACCTATTCCTGCAAAACTGACATAGAAATGTTCAAACTCATTTGGGTCTATCCCACTTTCTTTTATACATGTATTTAATTGTCGAACATAATCTAATGAATCTAGAAAAACCGTAGTTTCTGGAAGTGCTCCTGACGCACAGAATCGGCATCCCACAACACAATTATACATATTACTCAATTCGATAGTTAGATCTCTTATAGCTTCGTCTTTGTAGTGAATTATTGTCATACATTCAATAATTCTATCTATGCTGTCTTCTTTTAATTCCAAAAGATATTTATTTACTAATTGATTATTCCAACTTCTTGCATCATATTGAACTACTTTATCAATTCTTTTTTTAACATCCATTGTTAAATTGAGCAAATCACTTCTTGACATTTTATTCCCCTTATAAGCATCTTGATTTTCTGTAAAATTATCCAAAATAATCTTACAGAATTGGCTAACATCTTTTTTTTCGACACTATATTTTTCTGATACATAGTCAATGAAATATTGAGCAAGATTATTTTCGGGTTTCAGTATCTCTTTGCAAAAAAAATTAAAAATTTTCGACTCGTCTATTTCAAACATCTCTGTTGCAGATTCTTCTCCGCGGCAAAAAGCCAGAATATATTTTATTACTATTGAAATATAATATTTTCTATTCTTCCTATTATAAAAAAGCATTGTATCTTTTGCTTTCTTTATTTTATTTCCGCATTTACTACATACAAAGAAACCATTTTGATTTATAATATTTGATTCTCCTATTTTTCCATATGCCTTACATTTTATATTATTACAAAACATATAATTTCTGGTATTTTCTATTTCTTTTGCATCTTTCCATATTCTAGTTTCTTCATTTTTCTCCATTTTTTTTCCTTCATACAAGTTTCTATATCGACTTCTCAATTTATTTACAATCAAATGCAATATTTCATCATGTGTATTTTGATTGAATTTTCCCATCTTATACAAAATACAAAATAAAATCATTACAATGTCAGCTGCTTCCTCTAAAGAATTATCACAATCATTATTCTCATATGCTTGAATAAATTCTTCTACTTCATTATTTAGATTATTAACCAAAGAACGCATGTCTGAACATTTTCCCCAAATTGATTTTTTCATCAAGATTTCTATAACATTATTTATTTCAAGATATATATCCAAATCCACACCTCATTCTTCTAAATATGGTATTAATGGCTTCTTGTTTGTAAAATGTTTACTCATAATTGATTCATCTTTAAAGACACTAGGTAACTCCTTGTCGACAATAATTAATTGCGTCTTTTCGAGTTTTCCCCCGTCTGAAAATAGTTCTAAAAAAAACTTATATAAATTAAAATATAATTTATCATCTTCACGTTCACTAATATTCTTCATTGGAGTATCTATAATAATAAATCTGGGTAATATCGAATTAATACCTTGTTTTTCCACATATATATGAATAGCTAATGCATAACATATTTTGAAAATCGTTTTTTTTCCGCCACTACTTAATTTACTATAGTCAAATTTTAACTGTCCATATTTTGTATAAATTGAGGGAAGAAAACTATTGTCATCTATCTTCACATAATCACTAGATTCAATATTAGAAAATTTCAAGCCTCTTAAACAATCTAAAAAAATCTGTTCTAACATACCTTTATTTGAGTAGAACACCTTATTGTCTATATTTTTTTTCTTGTTTTGATACATTGTAATCATATTTTTACATTGTTGTAACTTTTCAATATAATGTGTTTTTACATTATTTATTTTTCCGAATTCAGTTAGATATCTTTGTTCAGCCTCGAAAAGACCAATTCTTCTTTGCTTGTCTAAAAGCTCCTGCAATATTTCCTCCTTATTTTCCGTCAGCATTAGACATTCTTTTAAATTCGTAACAGCATATTTTAATCGAATTAATTCTTTTTGCTTATTTATGATTTCTTGACTAATATTAATAATCGAAAGCCTCGTTGTATTAACAATTTCTTGAACTATATTTACTCGTAATTTTAAGCTTTCTTCATTTTCTCTTAGTTTATTTATTTCTTTATTTATACCAATATTTGATATCTCGATTTCACCAAGTAAAACTTTCATTACATAAATACTTGCTAGTTCCTTGAAATTTCTATTTTTTTCGCCAAGATAAAATAGTGTATTGTCCAACTCTTCTTGTCTTAAATATGAAAACCACATAAAATTTGAAAAATTTACACGGATTTCTTGTGGAGAGTTTTTACTTAACATAGTTATTGGTGCAACACCTGAAAGTTTGTAAAAATAATCTGATATGGTCTGCCATCTAGAGTTTTTCTCATTTTTTGACACTAAATTTACTTGTTCATTATTTCTCTTCAAAACAATTAGGTTTGAATTTATCTTTCTTTCAAGCACTGCCAATTGACCATCTATTATAATGTTTATTATTACAGCAATAACTTCTTGCTCAACTGCACGTGTTTTAATTAGATTATTCCCTAATGCATAATTAATTAAATTTAGTAGCGTTGTTTTTCCAACACCTGTATTTCCATATATGAATGATATTTTATTAGAAAATGGTATAAATACATTTTCTTTTTTGCATTTTATTTGTACCGAAGCAATTTTTATGTCCATAAACTAATTTATATGAAGTTTGTTACCAACCTTCATATTTTCCTTTCCAATCTATTTCCTATAATGTGTATTACATTTTTAGTACCTACAACAATTACAATATCCAACTATAGTCTACAATCAACATTATTAGATTATTCACTTTAAATACTATCAGTCTAAAATTATTTTTTTATATAAGTAAGTTCCACATCTAATCCAAGCTCTTCCATCATACGTATAAAGGTTTTATTAACTATAGCATCATTTTTTTTGATACGATTAATATATGGACTTGATGTTTCAGATTTAGTAGCTAGTTGAGCTTGTGTTATTCTGTTTTCAATGCACTTAACCTTAACACCAACCTCAATATTATTTTTCAGCATATAATTTCCACATCTATATAGATATCAATTTGTTATACCAACAGGTTAATTAATTGTACTTCGGTATTATGTATTTTTCAATTATCTTATTATCAATTGATGGAGTTACCAAAAATGAAAAAGTAAATTCTACTCATCTATCCCCCAGTAGATTTTACTTCTGCACAGTTGATATTTTCTCTTTCACATTTATCATGGTATGTTTGAACTCCTTCTGACAGCAATGGAAGGAGTTTATTATGAGTAAAATTATTCCCGGTAACCAAAAACATCTTTCTTTAGAAGACCGCCTTTTTATAGAGCAAAGTCTAAATCAAGGGCTTTCCTTCAAGGAGATTGCCAAGTATCTTTGCAAAGACCCTTCTACCATTTCTAAAGAAGTGAAGAAACACCGAGCATCGAACTGGTATCACAAGGGCAGCTTTCTGAACAAAAAGAACTTTTGCGTTCATCGTTACCAGTGTCGTAAAACAAATGTCTGTAAGAAGATTGTTCTTTGTGGGATAAAGTGTACTTCTTGTCCTAGCTGTAATCAGACCTGTAAGGACTTTGAAAAGGAATGCTGTAATCGCCTAATGAAAGCTCCCTATGTCTGTAATGGCTGCTCACAAAAGCTTCATCACTGTAGCATCGCCCATAAATATACCTATGATGCCAGATTTGCTGATAGAAAATACAGGGAAACCCTTAAAGACTCTCGTCGAGGTATAAATCTTTCCGAAAAGGAAGCAAGAGAAAAGGACAGCATCATTACTCCTCTGATTGCAAAGGGACAATCCCCTTACCAGATTTTAGTGAATCATCCGGAATTACAGATGTCTGTTCGCACCATGTACTCATACATTGACCAAGGAATTTTTACTTCCAAAAATATCGATTTAAAACGGAAGGTGACATTCAAACCAAGGAAATGCCATAAAACACAGATATCAAACCGTGAGATATTTCATGGTCGAAGCTATGAGGATTTCTTGAAGCTTGGATTAAATGCTTTTGTAGAGATGGATACCGTCCATTCATGCAGAGATTCGCAAAAAACTCTACTGACCTTTTTCTTTACTGAGGAAAAGCTCTTCCTGGCTTATCTGTTAAATCGATGTACAAAGGGAGCAGTCAAAGCAGTCTTTGACCGTTTAGAAAGACGTTTTGAAGATGTCTTTGACTTTCAATCTATCTTTGAATATATCCTTACAGACCGAGGATCGGAGTTTGGCGATCCTGTCGCTTTGGAAACAAACCCTAATGGAATCCAACGTAGTAGCATCTATTATTGCGATCCTATGCGTAGTGGGCAAAAAGGAGGCTTAGAGCAAGCCCATACCATGCTTCGCATGGTTCTTCCTAAAGGCTCTTCTTTTGCTTTTCTTACACAATGGGATGTGAATCGTATCGTGAACCACATCAATTCCACACCAAGGGAAAGCTTAAACGGAGATACGCCCTATCAAAGGGCACTAAACCGATATGGAGAAGATGTCTTAAAAGCACTTCAGCTCGGGTCCATTCATCCTGACGAGGTTTGTCTGAGGCCCAAGCTGATTCGCTTTAAGTAACCCAACAACCCAAAGCATATCTGCTGTCAGACAGGGCAAAACTTTTACATTTTTTGATATAGCCAGTGGAATTTAGTCCTACACACGACTTGTCCTGTGGCTTATTTCCCATGTCCGGAAAGAGATTTTTTTGAGGTTGTTATGCACTATTATAGCAAAATCAGGCAGAAATGAAATTTCAAACTGCCTGATTTTAGGGATTTTTTTAAGCTCGGTAGAATTTACTTCTGCACTGGAATTTACTTTTTCAATTTAGCTTTTTTTTGGAAGAAACTCTGGGGAATCTGTTGCACGATTCCGATAGCAATAGCAATGGTAAAGGCTGTAAGGAAGCAAGAGCGCCCATATTTCAAAGACAAGGCTCCATTTCCCGTAATTAAATAATAAATTGCCTTATATACACCAATCCCCGGAATCAGAGGGAAAATGCTGGTGGATAAAAAGATTGTGGTAGGGCATTTTCTCTTAGCCGCCAAGGATCGGGAGAAGACTGCTGCAAAGATTCCCGAAAACAGAACCGCCATGGAATCCATTCCTGAAATATCCTCTACCATCAAATAAATAAACCAGGAAACGGAACCGATAATGCCGATATCCCAAAAGTATTTGTAATGCACTTGATAAAGAAGGGCAAAGGAAACCGTTCCCATCCCCGCCGTTACTGCACAGAGCGCTTTATACAATACTCCATAAAAATTGATTCCTTGGGCTTCTCCCATTTGCATAGCAAAGGGTAAAACCTCCGCCGTTGCCGCAACTCCTACGGACATGGAAACGCAGGTAAGCATCGCTGTGAGCAGCAAAGACGTTCCTACCAGGTAGTTATTTTGAGAAAATTCTCTTACGGAATTCGTAAAAAAGGCTCCCGGAACCAATAGCATTAAAGCTCCCAGCATTACTCGACTGGGATATTCTCCGATTCCGAAATAATACATAACATTTACACTTAGCGTTACCACACAGCTTCCCAGAATCGTCATAATATAACTTGTGCTGACAAAGCGGGACAAGTAATAACTGGCAATTCCCAAACATATACCGGCCAAACCGGATATAGCAGAATCCAAAAAAGGAACTCCAAGAGCCATGGCAAAACCGAAGGCTCCAAAATAGTAGGCAACTAAAATCCAGAAAAATCCATATCCCTCTATCTTATCTATATCCTCCAAACGGCGTAAAATTTCCGCCTTCGGAATTCTATTCTCCTTGGAAAGACTGCGGGACAAGGTATTCACCTCTTCCACCTTCCGCAAATTATATACTGTATCCGGTACATTCATTACGCCGGACTCTTTCTCTCCCCCTTCATTGGTTCCGGAGGCAAAGATTCCCCGGTTTAAAACATAAGCGGAAAAATGCTGAATCCCAAGAGATTTTGCTACATAATTCATCGTCTCTTCCACACGGTAGGTTTCCGCACCGCTTTTCATGAGCATTCTCCCCACAGCCATGGGAATCTCTATATCCAATCCAGAACAACTCTGCCCGTTCTCTATGTTTTTTAATTTCTCAGCCATCTTACTATCTACCCCCCTACCCTGTAATTTTTTTCAGCAAAAGAGGGAAGAATTCATCTTCTTCCCTCTTTGAGAATCTCATATTACCCTAGGCAGATTTAAATTGCAAGGGTTGAGATCATAGACTTTCTTCATATTTTGGAATTTTGTGCAAGGAAAGCTTTCTTTAGGACGGATTTGCCGCACTGCTTTCTGCTGCAGAGCTACTCTCCTTCTCTTCATTTGCAGAAGAGCTTTCTTCCTTATTCTCTGCACCGGATTCTGCGCTTTGCGCCGCAGGATCCTTTACGGTTTCCTCTACTGTATACTTGTCCAGCTTCTGGCTTACACATTGATTCCGAAGAGAATTCAGATCTTCAAATCCGCTAAAGTTGAATTTTACAGTACTGAACCAAGCTACCACTCCGGTATCAACGGTGGCGTAGTGGTAAGGAATATCCATATCATTTAAATCTACTGTAACCTTACCGTTTCCCTCATCCATAAGGTTGGTAAATGCGCCTGTAAAATAATAGCTGTGTTGCGCATTGTAACTCTTATCCGGAATGTTAATCTGCACATTGACCTTCATTACCGGGAACATGATGTTGTGCTCAAAGGCATTGGCACTCTTGGAAGTCAGGAAATAATATCCCAAGTATTCCGCTCCCACAAAACTTACCTCTTCTCCTTGGCTTGCTAACTGAGACTGAATCTTATCCGTAATCTCCTTCTGCATATCCTGCAATAAAGAATCCGAAATTGCGTCAGCCTTTTCCACATAGGAAGGCAAGCCCTCTACCGTGATTTCTTTCTCTGTTTCCTTCGGAGCAATACCGTATTTTTGAATCAAAGATTCCGGATTGGCCGGCTCAATTTTCACCTTTACCTTGTCACCATTCTTCAAATCCATGGAAGGTTCAACCGTGAAGTAGTAACCCTTGGAGCCATCCATATCTCCGGTTCCTTTCCACTCCACAGCTCCCTCCGGAGAAATGCCGGTGAACTTATAGTCAAAATCCTTAAAGCCATCAAAAAGCTGTACATCCTTTAAACCTTCTACCTTGAATTCTGTTCCCTTAGAAGTGAATTTAACTTTGAACTGTTCTTCCAGTTCTTCCTGATTGAATCCCCAGCTAAGCTTTACGGTCTCTCCGTTCTTCAACTTTCCGTCCGACGAATCCCCTTCAATCTTCCAGTTTCCGTCAATGTAGAAATCATAAAGCAGCTCTGCCGCTCCGTAGTTCTTGGTCAAGCTGTCCTGCAGGAAATTTCCGCTTTTCTTTAACTTGATTTTCTTTTTGTAATCCTTCAGATACGCGTCCTTGTCAAACTTCACTAAGGCTTTTCCATAGCCATCATAGCCGTCAAAGCTTACCGTGACATACTTGTCCAAATTGACTTTGGTATTTCTTGGCAATAAAGCGAAGAAAGATGCCAAAACAAGCAAAATCAAAACAACGGCAACTCCTACAAAAAGTGCGGAATTATTCTTTCCTGCATTTTCAGCTTTGGCATTGTCCTTTACCTGTTTTTTGGCTTTAATTTCTTTAATCTTTTTATCGGTTTCCGTTTCTGCTTTCTCTTTTAATTCGGATGCCTTTACCGCTACAGCCGCCCCTGTCGTTACAGTTGCCTCCTCTGCTTTCTTTACTACTTCTTCAGCCTTGGCCCCGGCTTCCTGAGTCGCTTCTTCAGCTTTGGCTTCTGCTTCCTTTGCAAGCTCTGTAGCCTTGTCCTGAACTTTTTCTGCTGCTTCTCCCGCGTGGGCTTGTGCCTCTTGAACAGCTTCCTCAAGCTTGCTTTCTGCTGCTTCAACCTGCTTTTCCGCTTCAGGAGCCAGCTCGTTAAGCTTATCCCGGGCTTCTGTTACAAGATTCTCTGCCTGATCCTGAGCTTCCTCTGCCAGCTGTTCCGCCTGCCCTTGTACTTCCGTCGCAAGATTCTCTGCCTGATTCTTCAGCTCTTCTTTTCCTTCTTCCAACTTTTCTTCTACAGCTTCAGCTGATGCCTGTAGATTCTCTGCAGGAGTGCTCCCGGCTTCTCCGGAATCACCCTCTTGCTGTAACTTTTCCTTTTGTTCATCTTGTTGTTCCATACTGACCTCCCCTTAATGAAAAGTATTATTTCACTGACTTAAGAATACCTTTTTAAGGATGAAAAGGCAAGAATAATATTATTTCCCGGTAATAAGGGAGAAACCGCATCTTTACAGCCGGTTTCTCCCCTAATTCTTAACGAGTATCGCTCGGGTAGTGTGCGATATCTCATTCATAACGAGTATCGCTCGCAAAGCGTGCGATATCTCGTTTATTCTATATTCCGTTTTTTTCTTTACGTTCTTCCTTCAAGCGCTCTTCGTAATCCTTTAAGGCTGCCAGAGCTTCTCTACTTAATGGATACATAACAATCAGATTGAAAATAGTCATCAGTCCAACGCCCATGTCTCCCATATCCCACACTACGGTGTATTGCGCCAAGCCTCCTACAAACAGCATAATCAAAGCAAAAATCTTATAGCCGGTTTGGGACGCCCAGTTGTCTCCGAAAATGTAGGAAATATTGGAACGGGCATAGAACAGGATTCCCAAAAAAGTGGAAAAGCTGAAGAGCCACAAAATAATCGCAATAAATATCTTTCCGAAGGAGCCGAAGTGGTATGCCATAGCAGTCTGCAAAATGTCCATTCCCTGCAGATTTACAATCTGTGCTTCCGGTACCAAAAGCATGATAAAAGCGGTACAGGAACAGATTACAATGGTATCAATGAATACCCCCATAGCCTGGAATAATCCGATTTTCGCCGGGTGATCCGTATCTGCCGCAGCTGCTGCACAGGGCGCAGAGCCGGAGCCTGCCTCATTAGAGAAAAGTCCGCGCTTCACACCGTTCATGACTACCGCGCCGAAGCCCCCTGCCACCATTTGCCGAAGGCCGAAGGCTTCGGAGAAGATTCTCTGAAATACAGTTGGCAGAGAAGTAATATTTCTCAGGATTACAAAAACAGTAAGAGCAAAATATAAGCCGGCCATCACCGGTACAATCACATCCAAAACCCTTGCTGTAGCGTGTTTTCTTAAGACTATTACCGCTGCCAGAAGCACAAGAATCACTGTGGAAATAATCGGTTTCACGGAAAAGGCATTTTCAAAAGCGGAGGACACGGAATTGCCAATAACCTGACTGATTCCTCCCCAACAGATCAAACCGGAAAGAGCAAAAAGAATCGCAATAATGTTCTTCTTTTTGGGAATTTCTCCATTCAATTCCACTCCGGGAGCCTTCTTAAAAAAGAAGTCATGGATGTAGTAGGCAGGACCGCCGCGGAAGTGGTGGTTGTCGTAGTCCCGGACTTTAA
>ERZ773267.2178-NODE-2178-length-10060-cov-3.099850_pt1 | contig 10060 bp, 8 predicted proteins | sample MGYA00511959_ERZ773267 | MGnify/ENA primary metagenome ERZ773267 (study PRJEB29015, sample SAMEA2738165) | human oral metagenome | biome: human oral; feature: human-associated habitat; material: saliva | place: China | collected 2240 ... | reverse complement strand
AACCCCGCCTCGTCTGCGTCACAAGCTACTTCCGCTTGCTTTATTGAGCATTAAATAGCAACTTCCGTTCCAACTCAAATTTAATAAAATTTTCAGCAAATTTAGCTTACTTAAAAATACTCAAATGATCGCCTTTTTATTAATGTTTAAAAAAATTTGGGTATAATCCTCGTTTTCTACAAAAAGAAGGAATCCCGAATGAGTACCGCAAAAAAAGAGGCATTGTCGCTCATAGAAGAGCTTTTCAAAGAAAATGCCAAAGGCTATATCACTTACGAAAAACTTGTTAAATTTCTAGACAAAGCGCCGACGGCAGCGATAGCAAAAAAACTAGAATCGCTGGCAAAAGAAAATAAAGTCCAGCTCATAACCTCGGCTGAAATCGCAAAAATGCGCAACATCGAAGATGCTAAGAAGCGTCGCGAGGAGCTAGCAAAACTAGCCGACGACAATCTAGAGGAAGAATTTGATCTCGCCAGCGAAACGGATCTACTCGAGTGGTCGCGCTCGGATAGTCCCGTGCGTATGTACCTACGCGAAATGGGTCAAATCGCACTACTAACCAAAGAGGAAGAAGTAGAAATCAGCAAAAAAATCGAGCTTGGCGAAGATATCATCATCGACGCGTTTTGCTCGGTACCATACCTTATCGATTTTATTCTTGACTACAAAGAACCTCTCATCAACCGCGAACGCCGCGTAAAAGAGCTTTTTAGAAGCTTTGACGACGAAGGTGAGGAAGGTAGCGAAGAGGTCGAAGAAGAGGAAGAAAACGAAGAAGTCGAGGATGATGTCGAGGAAGGCGAAGAGAAAGAAGCCAAGCCAAAAAAACACAATAAAAAAGACGACAAACGAGCCGAAAAAGTAATCGAGAGTTTTAAAGCGCTCGAAAAGGCCAAAAAAGAGTGGTTAAAGACGGCAAATAAACAAAATGACGCCGAGATAGAGGATGAATTTTTAGCCAAGCTTACGCTCGCATTTAAAAAGAAAATTTTAAAAGACAAACTAATGGATCTAGGTCCGACGAGCAAGCTCATAACCGAGATCGTAAAGTCTATGGAAACGGCGCTAAAGAGCGATGATGAATTTGACAGAGAGCTAAAAAGACTCGAGTATAAGCTACCTATGTTTAGCGACGAGCTAAAGAAAAATCACAAGTCGATCCTAAAAGATATCATCAAGCTCAGCAAAGAAGATATAATCGCGCGAGTGCCCGAGGCTACGATGGTATCAACCTACGTGGAGATCAAAAAGCTATTTGCGACCAAGGAAGCGAGCAAGAGCGGATTTAACCTCGATCCGATACTTTTAAAGGAAATTTTAGAGCAGATCAAACGCGGCAAAAAGATATCCGACGAAGCAAAAGCCAGGATGGCAAAATCAAATTTACGCCTAGTCGTAAGTATCGCCAAGCGCTACACGAACCGCGGTTTACCGTTTTTAGACTTGATTCAAGAGGGTAACATCGGACTAATGAAAGCGGTCGATAAATTTGAATATAAAAAAGGGTATAAATTTTCTACCTATGCGACGTGGTGGATACGTCAGGCTATCAGCCGCGCCATCGCCGATCAAGCACGCACGATACGTATCCCTATCCATATGATAGAAACGATAAACCGTATCAACAAAATCAACCGAAAATACCTACAAGAAGAAGGCAAAGAGCCGGATATAAACGTAATCGCAGCCGAGGTCGGACTAAGCGCGGACAAGATAAAACAGGTCATCAAAATCACAAAAGAGCCTATCAGTCTAGAAGCCCCTATCGGCAATGAAGACGACGGTAAATTTGGAGATTTCGTCGAGGATAGAAGCTCTCTAAGCCCTATGGATCACATCCTAAAAAACGACCTAAAAGAGCAGATAGACGAGGTCCTAGATCAGCTAAACGAGCGCGAAAAAGCCGTCATCAGGATGAGGTTTGGCCTGCTCGACGACGAGAGCGACCGCACACTAGAAGAGATCGGCAAGGAGCTAAACGTAACCCGCGAGCGCGTCCGCCAGATCGAAAGTTCTGCCATCAAAAAACTAAAACACCCGAAAGTCGGTAGAAAACTCAAAAACTATATCGAGGGCTAAATTTAGCCCTCACTTTTATAGCCGATCGGCAAATAAAACCTGCTACCAAATTTAAAGAAAAATCCAAAAGCGCAAAAAGATGCGTCAAGAGCTCCTGGCCGAGATAAAATTCCGCGGCATAGTTTCTAATGTTTTACTGATTGGCGGCAGTATGTCCATTTGGGCTTTGTGCAAATTTTGTGGCCGCGTCTCGCTGGCTGGATTTTTGACCGCCGTGTTTTTCGTTTGCCTTATCTTTCTAGCGTCGATGATCTTTAGGCTTCTTGCCGCTAGACAAATTTCCAAACTCTCTGCAAGCAAGCTTTTTACGAGAACTTCCTCCGCACTAGTCACGGCGGCGCTACTAGCGATTTTATGGCTATCTATGGCATTGTATTCGGTAAGTCAAGTCGGTTTTAGCGTGGTAGAGTATGCCGCGGCGCAGATCGGAGGCTCTCTTGTAGATAATGCTTATTCTATAATCGGAGCAGTCGCAAATAATTTTTTAAATATACAAGGCACGCCTCTTACGATATTTCTTACTATAGACTCTATTCTTACTATCTACTTTTGGCTTATACTCGGCGTTGTGTACTACCTACTCGGCAAAGATACGCAGAACAGTGCTTTCTACATCTACTCAGGCTTAGCCTTTATGTGCACAGCGCTTCAGTTTATCGATATTTCGTCCCTTAACGGTTCGGTAACTCCATATACACTACTTACGATAGCGCTTTTGATCCCGCTTTGCGAACTAGCAGCTTGGGCTAGGATCAAAAATATCATTCCTGTGCAGCCTTAAAATTTATAAACTTCAAATTTTATTACAGCCATCCTGCATGCCGTTTTACTAAGTTTTGTCGAAAATGGCACTAGTATCACCTCTCAAATTTTATAATAAATTCATCGCTGTTTTTGTAATATACTTCTATTTATTTATAAGCCAAAAATGTTTATTTCAAGCCTATAAATAAATATAATTTAAAAACTTAAGGAAAAACATGAGCAAATTTCACTCTTTCGCGCTGGCTCTTGCGCTGTGCGCGAGTTCGCTTTTTGCAGACCGCGTCATAACCGACCAACTAGGTCGCGACGTTACGCTACCGGACGAAGTTAAGCGCATAGTCGTGCTTCAGCACCAAAGCCTAAACGCGCTCAATGAGCTAAACGCGCTGGATAAAGTAGTCGGAGTGCAGGAGTCGTGGGAAAAGTCGCTCGGCAAAAACTACATCCGCCTAGCGCCGAGCCTCAAAGATATGCCCACACCGGGCGATCTAAAGGTCATCAACTACGAAGCGGTGCTTAAGCTAAAGCCAGACGTCGTGATCGTCACGAACTACATCCCAAAAGAATACATCGACAAGATGACGGAGCTCAAAATCCCCGTCGTCGCCGTTAGCTTTCAGCGCAGCGACGCCGCCGATAAAGGCAAGCTAAATCCGACCTTCAAAGACGACGAAGCGGCCTATACCGAGGGCTTTTACGACGGGATCGAGCTTCTTGGCAAGATCGCAAACCGCGATAAAGAGGCCGCCGAGCTCATAAGCTTCGTCAAAACCTCGCAAGAGCAGCTAAAGGCTAAATTTAGCGACTTTATCGTCGATAAAAGACCTAAAATTTACATGGCAAATCCCGATCTCACGACCTACGGCAGCGGCAAATACACGGGCATAATGTTTATGCGAGCCGGCGCACAAAACGTCGCGGCAGAGAGTATCAAGGGCTACAAGCAGGTATCTGCAGAGCAGGTTTTAGCGTGGGCGCCGCAGATGATCTTCGTGCAGGATCGCTACCCTCAGGTGCCCGCCGAGCTTAAATCCAACCCGCAGCTTGCAAATTTAAGCGCAGTCAAAGAGGATAAAATTTATATGATGCCCGAATACGCCAAAGCGTGGGGCTATCCGACGGCCGAAGCTATGGCGCTTGGCGAGTGGTGGCTAGCGATGAAGCTCTATCCTAAGCACTTTGACGAGGCTGAGTTTAACAAAAAAGTAGAGGAATTTTATCAAAAATTCTACCGCACGAGCTATAAATGAAATTTTCCGCCCTGCTGCTGCTCTGGGTTCTGCTGTTTGCGGTATCGCTGGGCATCGGGCAGTATCCTGTGAGCCTAGAGGAGACGGGTAAAATTTTACTCGGCTCCTCCGCCGATGAGACGGCAAAAAGCGTGGTGCTTGATATCCGCATTCCGCGCGCCCTACTTTCGAGCCTTTGCGGCGGGATACTGGCGCTTAGCGGTCTCGCGCTTCAGGCGGTGTTTAAAAACCCACTCGTAGGCCCGCACATCGTGGGCGTGAGCACCGCGGCGGCATTCGGCGGCGCGCTTTGCATCATGCTTGGCTTTGGCTCCTATTTTATCGTGGCTTTTGCCTTCTTTTTCGGGCTTGCAGCGCTTTTTATGCTCTATTTTATCGCCAAATTCGTCTCGCGCAGCGACGTCTTTTCGCTCATCCTAGCGGGCATCGTCATAAACGGCGTGTTTGCCGCGCTAACGAGCCTCGTGCAGTATCTAGCCGACAACGAAGACGTGCTACCAAACATCATCTACTGGCTGCTGGGCAGCTTCGTGCGCGCAGACTACGACAAGCTAATCATGCTCGCCGCCGTTTCGGCGCCTTGCGTCGTAGCTCTCATCGCGATGCGGTGGAGATTTAATCTACTCAGCCTAGAAGACGGCGATCTAAAGGTGCTCGGCGTAAACATCGCGCGGCTGCGCTCGGTCATCCTCGTCATCTGCACGCTGCTAGTCGCCGCGCAGGTCAGCGTCAGCGGAAACATCGGCTGGATCGGCCTCGTGGTGCCGCACGTCGCCAGGATGATATTTGGCAGCGACCACTTGCGCTCTATGCCCGCTTGCTTCGTCGCAGGAGCCGTTTTTATGCTCGCTATCGACGACGTATCGCGCTCGATAAGCTCTAGCGAAGTGCCGCTTAGCATCATCTCCGCGCTCATCGGTAGCCCGATATTCGCCGTCCTCTTAAAAAGGAGCGCCGATGCGAACAGAAGGTAGTTTGCTCTCTATCAAAGACGCTGGATTTTTCTACGAAGAGGGCAAATTTCTTTTTAGAAATTTAAGCTTTGAGATTGAGCGGGGTCAAATTTTAGCGATCCTGGGGCTAAACGGTCAGGGCAAAAGCACGCTGATGTCGTGCATGATGGGAATTTTAGGCCTCAAAGAGGGGCAGCTTAGCACGCAGGCGAAATTTGGCTTTCTGCCGCAAAGCTTTAGCGTGGCGTTTGATTACAGCGTGCAGGACATCGTAGCGATGGGGCGCGTGCGCGATATTTCGCTATTTTCAAAGCCGAGCAAACGCGACGTGCAGATCTGCCTGGACGCGCTTGAGAGCCTTGAAATTTCGCACCTAAAAAACAAGCGCTTCAACTCACTTTCAGGCGGTCAAAAGCAGCTCGTGCTCTTTGCCAGAGCGATCGCGAGCAAGAGCGAAATTCTGTTTTTGGACGAGCCTGCCAGTGCGCTTGATATAAAAAACCAAGACCGCGTGCTAAGCCTCATCGTAAATCTAAAGCAAAAAAGCAACGCCAGCATCGTTTTTACCACGCATCAGCCAAACCACGCTCTTGCGGTGGCGGACCGCACGCTTATTTTAAAGGACGATCTTAGCTACGTTTACGGCCGCAGCGCCGAGGTTTTGAACGAGGAAAATTTAAACGCGCTTTACCGCGTGCGAATGAAAACGGCGAAATTTGATGTCGCGGGCGAGCAGATAAGCAGCATCACGCAGATTTTCAGCGCGCAGGTGAGATAAATGCCCGCGCTCTTTTGGTTTTAAATTTAACCACTGACGATAGATACGACGACAAATTTACAAAAAAGCGACGATTATCCAAAATTTAGCGTCAAAATTTGGACGATCAAATTTACCGCAAATTTAACTCCAAACATTGTCTGATTTTAAATTTAAGCCGCCAAATCTCGTAAAATCGTCCTAAATTTAAGTTCAAATTTCTTGCTAAAAAGTTAAAATAATGATTTAACAATAAGCAAATTTAACTACGAAAATCAGCCGAATTCGACTCAAACAAATCAAAAATTTAAAAGGAAAAATTTGGAAATTTTAAACTCGGTTTCAAGCGCCTTTTCAAAAATGGCCGCAACGCCCGCAGAGGCCAGAAGGCTCGGTATTTGGGCTTCTGCACTAACGGCGATATCCTTTATTCTTTTTGGCAGGACGGAAATCTCCTTTTTGTACATTTACTTTGATGTCAGAGTCCTTAAGCTTGCCTGCGAGGCGGCCGCAATAGCCCCGATATACGCGGCTTTTAGGCTCATCGCCTTGCACGTGAGTGGCGTCAAAACCTGCAGATATTTTACGCTATTTGCCGCGACTTACGGCGTTATTTTTGTTTTATACGTCTTTGCAGGCGTTATGTTTACGATGTTTATGGGGGATATTGAGGCCGATGTCGGCGAATTTCTGGCGTATTTATGCTATCTGGCTTATTTGGTGTTGGACTTTAACAACTGGGCGCTTTGTATTCCCGCCATATTTCTCGTTTTAGGCACGTTTGATATCACAAAAATACAAACAAACTCTTTTGGGGTTATTGCGCCTTCGTAACGCTCAATGCAGCAACAACGTTACTTAGAGCAACTAATCTCAATAGCTTTGGCGACGCGCTGGATTATTACTATTTTTTATGCGGCGACTATGTCAAATTCATCGGCTACGCGTTTTTAGCGGCCGCTTTTTATAAGCTTGATAATATTGGCACGCAAGAGTTAGCGCAAGAAAGCGTCGCTCGCGTCAAATTTTATGACCCAGCCCGCATCAAATTTTACGGTATCGTCTCAAGCGCGCTTTGGCTTGCGGTTTCTATTTTAACCGTAGTCTTAAACTCCGGTTCAAGCATTACGGATGGCCTTGCGACGGTATTTTTGGTGCTGCTGATTTGCATGCAGATCGCTTCTTTCGTCTGCGGCTGGATCGCGATCAAAGGCATAGGAGCGATTTTTAAAAGCAATGTTTTTAAATTTTATTTGGCTTTTTCAGCGTGCGTCGTTATCTTGATCTTGATGGCGTTTTACGCTAGGTTGCCCGAAGTCAACGTAGATAGAGCCTTAGCCGTAAAATTCGGCATTTGCGCGCTTGCGGCGTTTATTTTTTGGATCGTCATAAACGTCAAACTAAGCCGTTTGGGTAAAAATTTACATTTTATACTTTACGTCGTGGCGCAAATCATTTGCGTGCTTACACTAGCAGCCTTTAACGCGCTAATGATGTTTAGCTTCGAGTTTGCGTTCATCACCCACAGATACAGCTTCGCTGCGTCGCTAATTTTATACTTTGCGCCGATTTTCATATATCTGCTCGCTTGGATTAAATTTAAGCTGCCTTTAAAGCAAATTTAAAGGATCGGTTGGACCAAATTTAATAAAAATTTTAAGCTTGTTTGTGTAAAATTTTTATTAAATTAACAAAAGGTAAAATATGCAAGAAAACTTTATAAGACGCATAAGCACGGCAAGGGCGCTGGGTATGACGTCGGGGATTTTAGCTATTTTAAATTTACTCTCGCAAGAGATAATTTTACCAAAAAGCCTCTTTGATATCGCAACGAGCGCACGCGTAGCGATGCTATTTGTCTCTGTCATCTGCCTTTACGGCGCGATATCAAAGGTAAACAGACTCGCCGGCGAAGGAGTGTTTAAGCTTTACCACATTTTTTATCGCTATTAGCAGCGCGATGATTTTGCTAAGCTTTAGCGCAAACTATACACCGGCTAGCACGCACAAGGTCCTATTTTTCGTCATTTGCGCCGTGGCGGTGCTTGCGTTTTTGCTTTGGATAAAGATAAGTTTAAAACTCGGCGCCGTAACGCAAAACGCCCTATTTTCAGGCTATGCCGTACTTTGCGTGATCGGCACTTTTATCGCTGCGGCGCTCAAGCTTTTACTGACCAAAGCCCTGCGCGATCCCTACCCTATCGAGCTTGCGGTGCTTGGCATCTACCTGGCGTTAGGGTTTATCTACGTGCTTGCCTGGTCGAGAGTGGATTACGTCGAAAATCGCAATCAAGGCTAAGCCGAGTTCGTCAAATTTGCGTTTCAGGCAAATTTAGACGATAAAAAATCGCGCGGCTATACTAAGCCCGTCCAAATTTAAGCCAGGTCAAATTTAAATTTATCGCAAATCTGCAAATTTGAGCTGACGACGGCTTTAAATTTAACCCCGCAAAAGTCCAAATTTAGCTCGTAAAATGCGCCTAAAAACTTGGCTTCTATTACGTCTGCTTCGTATTTTTCGCCGCTTATTATTAGCTCCGGACGAAACATAAATTTTCTCTCCTCTAGCCACGCTCTAAATTCAGCCGGCAAATTTTGTGCATCCCGCTCGTCGATCAAATTCATATCGCCCAAAAAGCAAGCGATCTCGTAAGATGCGGGGCTAAAATACAACTCCCTAGGCACGCCGAAAGCCAAAACCTTGCCACCTTTTATCAGCGCGATTTTGTCGCTTAGCAAAAAGGCGTCCTCCTTGTCGTGCGTCACCATGACTGCGCTGATGCCGTTTGTCTTTATCATCTGTTTTAGCTCGCCTCTTAGCGCGCTTTTTAGGTTGCGATCGAGATTAGCGAAGGGCTCGTCGAGCAAAAGCAGCTTTTCGCGGTTTGCTACGGCTCTGGCAAAGGCCGTCCTTTGCGCTTGACCACCCGAAATTTGATCCGGAGTTTTGTCTTTTAGCTCGGAGATTTTAAATTTCTCCAGCAGCTGCGCGCTCCTTTGGGCTCGCTCGGCGCTAGGCAGTCGCCACAGCGCAAATTCTACGTTTTTATAAACGCTTAAATGCGGAAAAAGCGCATAGCTCTGAAACATCATAGCCGTACCGCAGCCATCTTTTGCGGCGATTTGCCCGCCGCTTGGTGTCTCAAGTCCCGCGATAATGCGCAAAAGCGTGCTTTTGCCGCAACCGCTATCGCCTAGGACGCTTAAAATTTCGCCCTCGTTAAGGCTTAAATTTACATCCTTTAAAACCTCTAAATTTCCGAATTTCTTATTTAAATTTACGATTTTTAAAATTTCAGCCATATTTTTATCTTTCTTGTTTTTTCTAGAGATTATCTCGAGCCAAAGGACGGCGACTAGCGACATCGAAACGATGAGAAACGACGGCAGAGCCGCAGCGTAAAGCCTCTCGTCGGCGGCGTAGAAAAACGCCCTGATACTAAGCGTCTCAAAGCCCAAAGGCCGCAAAATTAGGCTAAGCGGCAGCTCCTTAATGATGTCGATAAAAACGACGATGAGCGAGAGAAAGAAAAAGTGGCGAAGCAGCGGAAAATGCACTTTGAAAAACAAATTTAACCGCGAGCCGTTTAGCAAAAGCGCGGCGGCATCGATGTTTGCCGGGATATTAGTGTATCCGCTCTCCACAGCATATATCGAGGTCGCCAAAAAGCGCACGACGTAGCCAAAAATCAGCACCACAAAGCTAGATGAGAGCAGATGCGTGCCGAAATTTCGGTCAACGTAACCAAAAACTATCATCACGCAAAGCCCGGCACTAGCGCCCGGCAGCGCGTAGCCTAGCGAGACGGATTTTAGCAAAAAGGCGTTTAACGCTTTGTTTTTTATAAGTCTCGTCGCAAAAACGAGAAAAAAGCTAATCGCCGTGATGAGTATCGCCGCGCCTGCAGCCATCAGCAGCGAATTTAAAGCCATCTGCACAAACTCAAATTTAAAACTATCTAGCTCGTGAATACTCCAGTACAAAAGCCAGGTAAAAGGAAACGCAAACGCCAGGCAAAATACGCTCGCGCACCATAAAAACGCAGCTGCCGAGCCGAATTTGCCAAGCTCCTTTTTTTGCGTAAATTTGGATGTGTCGTGCGTGGAGAAGCTGTATTTTTTAGAGTTTTTATTAACGTGCTCAAATATCATCAAAATAAACACAAACATCATCAAAAGTCCCGCTAGCACGGACGCGGAGTACGAGTCGCCCATATCAAACCATAGCTTAAAAATGCCCGCGCTAAAAGTCT
>ERZ773267.2175-NODE-2175-length-10065-cov-6.395504_pt1 | contig 10065 bp, 9 predicted proteins | sample MGYA00511959_ERZ773267 | MGnify/ENA primary metagenome ERZ773267 (study PRJEB29015, sample SAMEA2738165) | human oral metagenome | biome: human oral; feature: human-associated habitat; material: saliva | place: China | collected 2240 ... | reverse complement strand
TACACTATGTACTAAAATGAGCAATCAACTTCTTTCAGGAAAAGGCTTCTTTTTCGGAAAGTTTATAAATTGACTAAAATACATTGAATTGTTTTTTAAGAATTGGGTTAAAAAGAAATTGAAGTTACATAATTATTTAGAGAAATACATTATTTTTTGAATAATTTCTCGTATTTCTCACGTATTTCTTGAAGTTGCTTTCCGTGTAGCTTTTTATGCGATTTTTCATTTATATAATTTTGGATTTTATTGCATTGATTTTCATCTAGTTCTATCTTAGGGTAACCACTGGGTCCACCTTTGATAATTGAAAGGTCTAAACTTAGTTCATCCTGACAGAACTCGTCCATACGAATCAAGTTATTCTCACTATTTAGTGGTTGAAAACTTTCTTTCGAATTTGCAAAAAGAGTAATTCTTTTGTGAGAATTTTCCCCCTTTGGATGATTTATACCTGCCCAACGGAAATGGTCATCTTCCTCTCTTTTATGAGTAATATAATTCTGGATATCTGATTTTGTATAATCATTCTTATAATTAGTATTAAAAGAATCTTCTGTTATAGGATTCCAAATTTTAATTTCATCTAAAACGAATACTAGATCACAAAACCATTTTCCTTCTTGTGATTCTTGTGATTTTTGTGATTTGTCTTTAGTAAACCAAAAAATTGTATCTCCTTTTTTCATTTTACTAATGGGTAATTGATTAATTTTACAATAAGAATGTAAGAATCTTGGTGCAAAAATATAAGGATCCTGATTCCTCTTGAAACTGTCACAATAACAGATATTGTGTTCATCTAAGATTAATTTATAACGCTCTGCGTGAAACATAATAAACGAATTCATTGAATCACCTTTCAATAAGTAGATTAGTAGTTTGCTTTATTGATTGAGAAAGATATTGATTTCTTAGTCAATTTTGTAAAAAACTTCATCTGGATTTGTCGGTGGCACATGACCTGCAATGAGTCTATCCTTGCTTAAATCAGAATCGACCCATGTCATAGCAACGCCAGACGGATAGATGCTCATACTATATCCTGTATTACCTGCACTGATATTAAAGCCAATAATTCCACCATTTTTTACTTCCACTTTTGAAATCGTTCCACTATGTACTAGACCATTTTTATCGAATACAAACTCCATTCCTTGCCCATTTTTCCATGTACCGGCTATACTAGAATAGTCTCCATTTATGATAGCTTGAGTATCAATTACTTGCGATTCAGAATATGCTTCTTTCTTTTCCGTCACATTTTGTGTTGACAGAACAGCATCTGTAACAACCCAATATTGAAACTTCTCCGAGTCTTCTATAATTTTTACAATAAAGGTAACAATTTGTCCCTCTTTCCATCCATAAGTTAGATTTTTATTAATTTGGATTTCTATTCCAGCAATTGTAGCATTGCTAGCCTTAACCTTTATATTGTAGTAATTATTTAAAGAACTGAAATGACCATAATAATCTCCCCAATCTTCCTGACGAAATAGTTCCGCTGTAAATCGATAGAGTTGCCCAGTTTTTAATGTTCCATTATTCTCCATGTCTCTAAGTTCTTCAGCTGTAGTATCAATAATATGAATCTCAGAAGACTTTGATGATGAACTAGTTGTTGAAGTACTGCTAGTTAAAGAAACTTACTCTGAAAAATCAGTGTTTGCTACTTTTATATCCTATTTTTTATGATTAAGTATGAAAAGAGTAGCAAGTACAACTAAGGCAGGTATAATACTCACTAACATAAATAAAATCCAGTTCGGAACCCCCACTCCTGAACGTCTAACTATTACACTTTCATTATGATTATAAACCTCTACAGAGTCATTTAATTTAGGTTTAAAAGTCAATTCATGAATAGGCACAGTAATAGTTTGTCTTTCTTCAGAACTTCCAGTTTTAAAACCTATATAGACATTTTCTTCACTTACTTTAGTTATTTTTCCTAATTTCATTTTTAACTCCCTGATAAATTATTACAAGTATCCTTTCCCGTAATTATATCATATATAAATAAAGATTTTCTAGAATTTCTATAACTATTTGACTTTTAAAAAAACAGTTTAAAAGCATCTCATTTCGATATGTTAAACGAACGCTAGATACAATTATATGACCTTTATTTCTTTGGGGTGAATTTTGGGGTGAACTTTAGTTTTTTGAACAAAAAAAGACATCCAAGAGATAATTCTTGAATGTCTGTAAACGTTGATATAATCGTGTTGATTAACGTTTTGAGAATTTCTCCATTGGATACCAAGGTAAATCAATCCTCACAAATCCCTTTATATCAACAATTTTTTCTTTGAAAATTCCATAAAAATGGAACGAAATCCATTGATTTGGATAAAATTGACACCAATTAACACCATAAAATAGACTAGTCAGCCATCTTATTTAATAAGGTGGTCTAATTTTTAAAAACGCCCTCTTTAATTCATTTATATCGCTAAATCTTTGATTCAAATTTGGATTTGTTCCTTTATTAATAAATTCCTCCAAATTACTATATTCAAATTTTGTAAAATCTTTATATCTTCCAGTTAAAACGAAGTACAATAATTTAGACAAAGCAAACCCTTCAAAATGAAAATTATAATTACTAAATCCAACTCGTTGGAGTCCTGAATAGTCATTAAACGCACCTCTTATTTCTGTATCCAGAGATGTTAACAGGCTATCGCTTAACTTTACATTCCCCAAATCAGCTATTTTAATAATTTTTAAATCCTCATACTCTTTAATCAAAATATTTTTGGGTGATATATCTCTATGAAGTATATTTTTTTTAGCTAGATACTCAAATCCTTTTATTATTTGATTGCCTAGGTTCATTCTCTCGGCAAACGTCAATTTTTGATTATGGTTCTTTATATATTCAAAAAGTGAAGTGTCAGCATACTCCATGACATACTCATTTTTCGTTTTATCAATAGAGTAAACTTCGAGTACATACGGAGATTGTAACTGCTTCATTATATCAAATTCTAAATAGAATCTCTCTAAATCCTTGGGTAGAATAGTTTTTTTAGCACGTTTTAATGCAAAAGTTTTGTTGTAGTTCTCATCATAAAAACTAAAGACAGTGGCGTAAGAACCATCACCAATCGTTTTCAATTGGAACCGTTGTATAGTGTTATTCGGGATCTCGACAATATCCGATACTTTAAAAATTGGTAACTCATAGTATATTTCAACTTCTAACATATCATCTGGTACTGAGCTTCCACCAGATGACGATAGAAAACCATTACAATTTTTTAATACTTCATCATAGTATTCATCAATACTAACACTCTCACCAGAATTCTTAAGGTTGTTGACAAATCTGTTTGATAGTGAAATTGATTTTATCAAATCTCTACTTGGTTCAGCCCAGAAATGTCTCCCACCATTTATACTATCATTTAATATTCTTAATCCCTTCACCAACTGATAGTGTATACTAGAACATAACTGACTCAGCCTATCATCAAAAACATCTTTGTAAAGATGTTCATAATCAATAGCAAACTCTTTACCAAAGTAATTCAGATAATCCCTTTCAATCCCCACAATACTATTTAATAGTTTTGCATTATCATTTACAGAAATCAAATTTTATTAGCTCCATTCTTTCATAAATCAAAAATAACCAATTTTTGGCCTAGACGGTACACAGCGGGAACGATTTTATATTACTCAACTCACTCTATTTTAGCCTATCATAATCTAGGCAAAAATAACTTTCTAATTAAACATTATTTACTCATTATACCATTATTTAAGCGAAACAATATCAAAATATGAGGGCAGAAATAGTCCTCCACTATCATGTTTTTGTCCGCTATTCGCAAACAATACTGTCATATTTTCGAAGTCATATAGATATTTATCTAAATCATATATATCTCGTTGATTTCTTAAATAGTCTAACTCATAGAAATCTTCTAACCTCTTTACAGTTGTTGGATAAGTTCTACCTATTTTTTTAAATTTGATTGAATTTTCTTTTACTAATGAGAATTTTTGAATCATCGCTCTAGAGAAATTATGACCAATCATACGCTCCATTAAGAATTGGTCTTTTAGATAAATATTATTTAGTAACTCCGTAAATTCATTCCCAGAAAATAAGGTATTGATATAATCATTTGAGAGCTGTTTCAAGCTCTTATTAAAAACATTTTTTGAGAAAAAATCCATAAATAATTCTAAATGCAATTCTAAAAATTCATTAAATGCATTTATAAATAAAACAAATGACATCTCTTTCCAGTCAGTAACACTAGCAGAAAAATTACCTAAAGAATTCAGATAGTTGTCAATATAAAAATATTCTACTTTAGGATTTCTTAAGTCTACCCCGTTACACCTAATATTTTCAGAATTGCTTTTTCTCTTGAGAAAATCGCAAGCAAAATCAAAATTTCCTAATAGTATTCTTAATAAAATAGAGGATTGCTCTGAAAAGATACTCCTGCCGTCCATCAAAGAAATATAGAAGGAAGCAAATCTTTCACTGTAAAAAAATGAATCTATTTCTTTTAAAACACCAGCCACCTTTTCACGGTACGTTTTCAAATCTGAAAGATTCGTGTCTGTGCCATTTGCTAAATCTGTATAATACTTTTGCGATTGGTTGTGATAGTCACCGTATTTTTCTTCTGGTAGATTCAAAAACGCTAATCTAAAAAATTCTTCATCAGAAGCTATTTCAACATCAAATATAGGTGTCTGTTCAACTTGAGGTATATCTGTTCTATACGCCTGTGAATCGGCATTCATAAAAATATTCAACAAAATTAATTTGATCAAACTTTTCTTATCTTCTAAATTTCCAAAAAGAAATTCCTCATTTGAAACACCTAACATCTCGGAATAAAATTCTATGTAAGCCTCCGTTAAAAAATGGGGGTTTTTCTTTTTATTCCGTTTTCCATTTTCCAAATTTGATAATCGAAATTTATCTAAACTTACCTTTCCTGAAAATTCATCACAAAAACTTTCTTGTGTTAGTTTCCGTGATTTTCTAGCATTTAGAATTCTTTCAGAAATAATTAAATCATTCATTTTTTCAAAATTCATAAGCACCCTCTAAAGTTGGTAGATTATTTAGATAAATTCTACCATTTTTTACTAACTACAACAAGCAAAAAAATTGGTTTAATAGACTTATCAAGAAAAACTCTTGATAAAAATTTTAATAGTCCAAATTGATGGCCATCAAAGGACAGATTGAAACAAATATGATGATATGACGATAAAGGTCATGTCTTGCATAGAATTGTTTCGCTGTTTCTTTGTTGTGCCTTTTAGCATACTCAGCGTTCAATATTTGCTCATTTTGTTTCCTTCTGTCCAAGGACGGAAAGGAGCTCATCATTATGAGCAATAAAGTCAAAGAACGCCGTGAGCGTAAAATCGAAGAAGCTATTAAAGCTAAAAATTGGGACGAAGTAACCCGTTTGCTTCAACAAGAACAAAGTAACGCAGAACGCCGTGATCGTTACCACCATAAACGAAGCATGGAAGAATACATATCTCGTAATGACGGAAAACGGCGTGAACGCTATGAAGTAGTTGCAAGCTCTGATTTGAATCCCGAAGAAGCTTTAATCCGAGAGGAGTTAAAACAGGCTATTCATAAAGCTAAAGCATCCTTATCAGCAATTGACAGTAAAATTGTTGAAATGATAGCGGAACAAGGTTCAAGCTATAAAGAAACGGCTCGCTATATCACTGAACATTATAAGAAAATGAGTGATGTAACTGTTAAATCCCATTATTGTAAAGCGCTAAAAAAATTAGCTCCTTTATTAAAAGCTTACCTCTAATCCCTCAAATCCAGTGTCTCTGTCACTGGATTTTTTGTAAAAAAATTAAAAATTCAATAAATAACTTTGCGTTTAGCTGTCTCATTCTCCTTAGTAATGAGGAGGTGGTCAGATAACCTAAAAAACAAAGTCCAGCTCATGACCCAAACCGAGCCTGTCGCATTCACACTATCTCTTATTCATAAGGAGGATTTGCCCTATGGCATTTAAAATGAAAACCACAAAAGGTGGTTATACAACTACGTTGGCTGATAAAATTATCAGTCAAAAACAACCGATTTACTCACTTAGTACCGAACTTGAACCACAACAACGGTTTGAAGAAGGAAAACCAACCGGAGAAATCGTAGCCTATAAAGCATGGTTTGTACAGGAAGGGCAAGACCCTTTCCAAGTAAAATTTGAAGATACGATTGAGCTTCCAGCTTTTCAATCCATGATTCAATTTGACACTCTACAAGCCTGCGAAGTAAAATATAACATTTACTTCCGAGCAAATGGTATCAAGGAGGTTCGGTAATGAGTTCACAATCTCGTGATGTGCTGAACCAATCTTACCTGCAATCTTACCTGCTCCAGAGCCTAAACATGGCTCTGGGGGCTTTAATGCAGGGAGAAACCAGCTACACCAATTCTTTTAATATTGTTATTCAAGAAGACGGGTTTATCTTTGTCCCTCGTCTGCCATGTGCCTATATCCTTGATGATGACTTGTACAAAAAAATCTATCTGATTGCCAATGCTTCACTTTATCCACAATACACACTCCTAAAACAAAACGCTACCTATTTTGTCCCTCTAGAAACGGATGACTTACACATTAAACGTGGTTTATTCTTCCCTTGGAAAAGAGGAATTTCAGAACGTTTAGCGATTCCTGATTTGGATAAGTTTTCAGCCAGATTACCACATGGGAAAATTCCTATCATGAAGCACTTTGAACTCAATTTAGACAAGGTCAATCACTGGGCTATTGCTGGAAATTCAGGTTCTGGGAAATCGTACGCTCTCACTTATTTCTTGAGTGTGCTGAAGCATATGTCTGACTTGATTATCATTGACCCTAAATTTGATACCCCTAGCCGATGGGCAAGGGAGAATAACGTTTCTGTTATACACCCTGTTGAAAACCGTTCAAAATCAGATTTTGTCTCACAGGTCAATGAACAATTAAGTCAGTGTGCAACTCTCATTCAGAAACGACAAGCTATCTTGTATGATAATCCCAATCATCAATTTACCCATCTAACTATTGTTATTGATGAAGTCCTCGCTCTATCAGAGGGAGTCAATAAGAATATCAAAGAAGCCTTTTTCTCCTTACTCTCACAGATTGCCTTGTTAGGGCGTGCTACCAAAATCCATCTGTTTTTGGTAAGCCAGCGTTTTGACCACCATACTATCCCAATTTCAGTGAGGGAACAGCTAAACGTATTGTTACAAATTGGAAATATCAATCAGAAAACTACTCAATTTTTATTTCCAGACTTAGACCCAGAGGGTATTGTCATTCCAACAGGACATGGGACAGGTCTCATTCAAGTTATTGACAATGAACATCCCTACCAAGTTCTCCCCTTACTCTGCCCAACCTACTACACTAAACGAGGTATCCTATGACCAATAAAACCTACTTTATGAGAAGTTTTAATCTCATACTATACTTATTTCTATTTGCTCCTATCTGTTCTGCATTTGGCTGGTTATTCAACTTTCTTTCAGTTCAATTAACCAACATCACATTTGTCAATCTAGATACGGTCAAAAGTACTACGGATATCATTGGTTCCGTTTGCCATAGAATTGCTCTTGTTTCTCTACTACTTGCCTTATTATTGGCTGGGATAGAGATGATACAACGATTGAAAACAGATAGTTTTTGGAATTACTGTCAATCTGTCTATTGTACTTTCTTATTAAGACACTTCCTTTTCCAGCGTGAACGAGTACAGAAGATAAGTAACCTTGATAGCCAGACCATTACTACTATCAATCCAATTCATAACGGATTTAACCAAGCTGTTCGCAAGTGTATTGTAGATATACGAAAAGATACCATCACTATTTTTCTAAAAGTCCCTAGAGACCAACAAGGGCAAAAAATCCTAAAAGAGATGGAAGCACAATTAAAAGAAGAAATCGTCAGCCAACACGCAGACTATTATTTCTCCTCTCCTATTCGAGTTCGTAACCAATTGTGGTTCACTGGACAAAAACGTTAATCCCTTGGGGCTGTGGCTTGCGTTAAGCAAAAGCCAGACAGCCCCTTTTTATATTCTAATCTATCATGACCTATTGGGGTTACTACGACCCCCAATAGGTCAATAATCAATAATCACAAAAAATTCAATTTTTTCAAAAAACTTTGCATCTGACCTGCCATTTCTCCTTAGTAATAGAGCCCAAAAGAAATGAGGTAACTGCCTATGGCAAAAGAACAGCGCTCAACCAAATGGACGTTTCTCTTCTACGAGGAAAGCGCACCAGAGGACTACTTGACTATCTTAGAGGAACTTCATATCCCCTTTATTCTTAGTCCTTGGCATGATAAAGATGTTAATAAACAAACAGGAGAGTTCAAAAAGTCGCACAAACACGGTGCTTTCTTCTTTGATTCACTGAAAAGCTATTCTCAAGTATCAAATATCATCAGTGACAAACTGAACGGTCCAGCACATGTGGAGGTAGTTATGTCTCCCACTGGTTTATTTGACTACTTTACTCATGCGGAGAATCCAGATAAGACCCCCTATAACATTGAGGATATTGAAGTCGGTTGTGGCTTTAATTTGGAAAAATTCTTGATGGAGATGAACTCCTCGGATTTTATCCATGAAGTAGTCGATATTATCGAAGAGAACGACTTTAGCGAATTTGAAGAATTGGTCTGGTATGCCCGAGCAAACAATACCAATTTACTATCTCTAATCATTGAACGTACGTATTTCTTCGCCAAGTACCTAGATTCACGGCGGTACAATCAAAATCGTTACCAACAACAAAAAGAAATACCTTATTCGGAGGTTGAAGATAATGAATGACACTCCTCTACTACTAACACGGCAACAAGCATCCGAATTATTGGGGATTGACCCAAAATCTTTCGATAAATACATTCGCAGTCATCCAGATTTTCAATGTTTCATGGTTGGGAAACAAGAACGATATCTCCGTTCTAAACTGTTGATTTTTATTGAAAGTCACTGTGTATAGTCACCAACGATTGATAAAAAGAGACTTTTCATATATCCTATATATGACTAGTCTATTTTATCAATCATTTTTTATAGAAAGGCTGATAAAATGGCAACAATAACAAAACGTGGAAATTCGTTTCGAGCAACAGTATCGCTCTATAAGAAAGGACAATACAAACGAGAAACTAAGACATTCAACAACAAAAAAGATGCTGAACTATGGACATTAGAAATGGAGCTTGAAAAAGGACGTGGAAAAAATATCGCTGAACGCTCTACCTTATTTACCGATTTTTATCGAAATTGGGTTCATACGGTTAAGAAAAATGATGTACGTGAAGCTACCTTTATCAACTATAAGCGAACGCTCGTAGTTGTAGATAATCTTTTTGATGGTATTAAGCTTAAACATCTTGATGACCTTATCATGCAGAAAAAGCTTGATAAATACGCTGAAAACCATTCTAAAAAGACGGTAAAAGAACTTGTCCTAAAAATTCGTGGCTCGCTGAAATATGCTTATGCTCGTGGTTTAATTAGTAATGACTTCGGTCATCTTCTAAAAGCAAAGGGGCAGGAACAACCTAAACGAAATATTCCACTTTCTATTACAGAGTTCAAAAAACTCAGGCAATATTGCCTGAACCATACAGAAGATGAGTTTAATGTTCTTGTCGCACTTGCTCTTGAAACAGGTGCCAGACGAGGTGAACTCTTAGGAATCAGGAAAGAGGATATTTTTGAGTATGGTGTTAAAATAAAATGTTCTATTAGTCCTACGAATGATGACACTCAACTCAAAACTAAACACTCCAAACGTGAGATTTCAATCAATAAAGACATACATGAAGCCATAACCAAACTTGCAAACACAAAAGAAGATTATATCTTCGACTGGAATGGATTTAGGCAAGCTGGACAGCTCCAACGCTTACTAAAGCAACTTGACCTAACCAAAACAACTTTTCACGGTTTACGCGATACCCACGCTTCTTTTCTATTTTCAAAAGATATTAGTCTGGATTATATTTCAAGACGTTTGG
>ERZ773267.2174-NODE-2174-length-10065-cov-10.624875_pt1 | contig 10065 bp, 11 predicted proteins | sample MGYA00511959_ERZ773267 | MGnify/ENA primary metagenome ERZ773267 (study PRJEB29015, sample SAMEA2738165) | human oral metagenome | biome: human oral; feature: human-associated habitat; material: saliva | place: China | collected 2240 ... | reverse complement strand
AGTGCTTAATATCAAGGCTCTAAAGCCTATCTGATTCAATAAAATATTACAACATTTTGTTGTAGAATAGATTTAGTATAAATTACACTTTGATATGCTTTATAAATGTTGATTCTGTAGTATTTTTAGAATTTACATATTAAATAAAATAGATTAAACTTTACTCCAAGGTGGACAAAAAGGAGTACAAATTTCATGGTGATGAGTTCAGTAGGCAAGTAAGAAGTACCATTTAGGTACTTTTTATTTTACTCTATTCATCTTGTAGATTAAGGTTGTATATTTACTTTAGTTAAAAATTATTAGAAAACATTAACTAATGTATATATAACTGTGGTATAATTAAGGTAGTGTTTAACAATATTTTAAACATAAATATAAAACAGGAGGCTTTTTATGAATAAAAAGAAAATATTGGGAGTTGTATTATTGTCTATTCTCTTTATATTGGCTGGTTGTAGCAAGAAAGAATTAAGTAAAATTGAAATGCTTGAGGGAAGCTATAATACAGATTTAGGACTTATAACCATAGATAAAGATAAAAAACTAGTTGGTTTTGAGGGGGTTGGTTATATACGTTTCAAAGAAGATGTTGATAAAATGAAAAAGGAAAGTCTATCAGACTATTTTGGTGCTGGTGCTACTAAAAATGAATTAAAAGAAAATGAAGCTGTTGTTGAAATTTCCAAGTCATCTAATGAAAAATCTGTTTATGAAATATCATGGTCTGATAGTGATAAGACAAAAAAAGTTGACACCATAACTATAAATAATACCTTTAAAAAAACTTCTAAATCCGCTTTTACAGAACACGTTTATAAAAAGTATTCAGGAGTTAGAATACAAAATAAATAATGTTAGTACAGTTAGGAAAAGCTAAGAGGTTATTTCAATTTCTTTTAGTAGTGATGTTCTTGTTTTTGCTGTCAGGCTGTAGAAGTTCTCTAAACCGTATTGAAATTGGAGATGAAATCTATTTTTGGACTGTAGAACAGAATTTAGATACTGAAGAATTTGAATCTGTTAAGGTTACAGGTATAGTCTCACAGGTAGTTGAATATGAAGATTATTATATAGTGAGACTACAAGGAGATATAAGACCTTACCAGATAGATAAAGACAAATTTCACTGATAAAAGGTAAGATATGAATAAAGGAAAAATTTTAAAGATAACTGAGAACACAGTGTACATAGGTTATGAAGATGGAAGTTTAAATGAAATTCCTATTGAATCTTGTGAATTTGAGCCTAGAATGGGGGATTATGTAGAGGTTTATGGTGATATTGCTATAAAGGTTGAAGGCAGTAAAGAAAGTACACCAGTTAAAAAATCAGAGGCTAAAAAAATTTCATTAGTTAGCAAGATAAACATGGTACTAGTCGCCGTTTTTGCTGTGATATCGATTGGGGCTTATTCTTCCTATAAAGGAAATCTATTAGAGTATATACTAGTCGCCGTTTTGGCAGTTTCAATGATAATGATTGTATTAAATCTGATATTTTTTATTATCTCATCTATTAAGAAGAATGAAACTACTAAAAAAAGCTCTGTAACGTGTTTTGTTATATCTATTGTAAGTTGCATTTTGTCATATTGTCTTTTGTTTGGTTGGAATTACTATGTAGCATACAAGCATACATCACAGAACACTTCTAAATCCTCTATGTCTTCATCTAAGAGTAGCTCTACCTCTTCTTCATCTCAAGAAAGTAGCTCCAGTTCTACAAAATCTTCGATATCAGGAAATATTCCTAAGAATTTATTGACAATAGACCCTGAAGAAAGGACAGATAAGCAGAAATATTCCTCATCATTTGACTATGATAAATGGATTCATGATGAATTTCCTCGCTATCTAAAACTACATGTTAGAGGAGAAGTTGTACAAATTCTCAAAGACCAAGATGATAAAGGTATTTTGGTACAAATAGTTCTAAATGAAATAGGTCGTCCAGGACTTGGTGAGCCTGTTTCTGTGTTTATTCCTGGTGATTACTTGTTAGATATCATAGTAGAAGGTGATAAATTAGATTTGTATGGGAAAACTTATGGAGTTAAGCAGTATTCGTCAGGTGATTCTGTAGTAATGCGACCTTTTATGATTGCTTATTTCTATGAAAGAGATAAATAGGAGAGTTTATGAATACATATAAAGTTATTAAAATCGAAGGAACTCTAATCTATTTAGGTAAAGATGACGGAACTTTGCTAAAAGTTGAACAGACTTCTTTTAATTTTGTACCACAACTAGGGGATATAGTAGAGGTATATCAATCTGAACAAACCTATATTATATCTAAAAAGTCTAGTGAAGTTCCCACAGAACAGAAAGAAGAAGGAAAAGGACCTCTGACAATTAAAAATATTAAGGTTGTAGCATGGCTTGGAATAGTAGTAACCTTATTAAGGGACCCCGTTTTTGTCGCGCTTCCAGTCATGATGGGACATCTCCTAAAAGAAAAAGGAGAGAAAGATAGTGGTAATTTAATAATAGGAGCGTCTATTTTTGCCGGTATAACTGCAATAATTTTTAGATTCATTCTAACAGGTCGCTTCAGCTAATAGGTAACACGTTTTTTAAGGAAATAGATAAGCGCTGAATAGTCAGATTCAGTGCTTTCTTTTTTCTTTTTTCTTTTTTCTTTTTGTTTTTGTTTTTTAATCGACCTCTTCAATTAAGAAAAATAATTCTCATTCCTTATCTAAATAATGTAACCTCTAATCCTCACATTATACAAAAAGTACAGATAATTTCTAATCGCCCAACCTACAGTTTACTATTAAAAATCACTTCGAGAGAGACTATAACAATTTTAAGCATGATGAAATAGTAATAGATACTAAAGCAACTATATATGGTTGGATAGATTTAGTATAAATTACACTTTAGTACTTATTATCACTAACTATCTTGGCTTAATTCAAGTATCTCTATTACCTTATGAACAATCATCTTATGCTGTGGATGTTTCTGAATCTTCAATAACAGTTCCATCATCTCTGTATCTTGTGGTACAGAATAAGGTAAGAAAAAATCACTCAATGGAACTTCTAAAGCATCAACAATCTTCACAAAAGTTTCCAAAGAGATATTTCTGTGGTTATTCTCTATCTGACTGATATAAGGAACGCTTAGATTTGTTCTTTCTGCTAGTTCTTGCTGTGTAATCTTCTTTGAAACTCGTAAGTCTCGTATCTGATTACTTATAGTTTCTAATATATCATCCATTCCTTCACCCTCTATGTTAAATCTACTATCTATCTTATAGATTAAACAATTAGGTTTACATTCTCTATAGTTTAATATTTACTTAAAATATATTCTATTGTTAAAATTTGTGTGATATAATTATAACTATTAGGAAATATTTCTTTTATTTTATTAAATAAAGTTAAATATTAGGAGGTTATATATGCTTAAAAAGCTTAAGGAATTGAGCAAAGAACAAAAGATTATAGGTAGTATTGTACTATTGCTTACCCTCATTTTGTTCTTCACACTATTAACTAGCAGTAGTACTAAACACTCACAAGTTCAAACTAAAGCTAGTGATTCTGTCAAACAGTCTTCACAAGTTAAACAGTCTAGTTCTTCTTCCTCTACTTCATCATCCAGTAGTGAAACTAGCTCTAAAATAGAGAAATGGTCTCCAACTGGACATATAGCTGTAGACGCTTATCTAAATACACCACAAATTAAAATCATACTACGAGCCAAAGCAGTGAGAGAAATAGCACACAAACTCTCTAACACAGATAAACTCTACGAAGTTGAAACCGAGGTAATTGGGATTGAAGAAAAAGATGAATATCGTGAGTACAACATAACAGGTAAGAAGCTTCTTATCCGTACACCTGAATCACTAGCTGTGAAAATGAATGAACTTATGGTCTATACAGGAAATACAGTATCTTTAGAAAAATATGATTCAATCGATAAAGGCTCGTTAGTAATCAGTGAAGTGAGAAAAACAGAAAAAGCACAAGAAGAGGAAAAAGCAAGTATCGAAGCCTCTAAATCAAAAGAGGAAGAAAATAAAGCATCTTCACGAGTAAAAGAGCAAGAACAAGCTTCATCTCACACCACAACCACTCCTACACAATCGTCTACATCTGCTCCACAATCAAATTTAAGACCGTTCAAAAACTGTAAGGAAGCACGAAAAGCAGGACGTGTAAACATACCTGCTAGTGACCCACAATACGGTCCATGGTTAGATAGAGACAAAGACGGATACGGATGTGATGAATAGTAAAAAAGTTCTTATTCTACTGTCACTACTTATTATCATTGTCACATTCACAGCATACTTAACCACTCTGCCACAAACAGACTACCTCTCATGGTTGCCTATATGTACGAGAACTAGTACTACATGAAAAATAAAAAACATAACCAAATTATTCACGTTTCAGAAACACATATTATCATTCGACTCCACACAAACGAGACTCTAAATGTTCCTATCAATGAATTAACTTTTCATCCTAAAGTAAATGATATAGTTGAAGTTTACCAAAATCAGAATCACGTAGTAGTTTGCCCTCTACCACAGAACAACAATCTTTGGATTCTTATAACCTCAATTACATTTCTAATTCTTACTATTATAGGAGTTACATTTTTGTTCTTTAGACAGCCAGATAGGAATATAGAAACAGTAGATAATCAATCTTCACAACAAAGTTCCTCTGCATCATCCATCTCTTCATCTAGCACATCTACCACAAGCTCTAGCTCAACTGAAGATAGTATAATAGATACGACAGCCGAAGGGCTTCGAGAAATGGAGAATGATGGTAGATTAAAGACTGGTCAGCTATACCGCTTCACAGCAGAACTAACACGCCAAAAGTTTTGGGAAGCATACGTAGGACACTTTAAAGCTCTGGATACATACCATACTATTTGGGTAAAAGCTAGTAATGCTCCTATGACTGGTGTACAAGTACAAATTAAGAAATCTATGATTGAGGGATGGCAAGAAGGAGCAACCGTTACTTTCACAGTCAAAATCATGGAAGACTCTGAAAAATTTCAATTCTGGGTTGCTACTGATGCCACACTTATCACGACTCCCACAGAAGAAAAGCACACAGAAAATGTAACACAAGAAATTGATACACAGGCAATACTAAAAGGTAACTTCTCTAGTATAGCTGGTACTTGGAGAAATGAAAAAGGAAATTGGGTTACATTTGATAATAACGGTTTAACAAGTGGAACAAAAATTGAAAGAATTTATCTTTCAAATGAAAATACCTTACACCTATCCTTATATGGAGAGGTTGCTGGAGCTTCAATGGGAATTTATCCCCCTGGAACAAGTATACCTATGAAACGATTTGAAAATAATCAAATGGTATCAATCGAAGACCCAACCGATAAAAGTAAAACTAGAATTATTATTACTCAAACACATCCATCTGATGAAAAAGCTGTCTACTACAAAATAGACTAAAATAACATTCTCTATGCTTACAAAGTTTTCCTAGTTACCTGAAAATCCCTGCAATTACTCATTGCAGGGATTTTGTATATCCTTTATATCACATGAATCTCTTTCAGACAATTCCACATTACTAACACATTTTTGATATAGAGAGTTAATCGGTGAATAGCAAAATTCACATACATCCAGTACTACTCTATTTTTTAATCGCCTCTTAGAAATCCCATTATCACGCGCATTACTAAGCACAAACACAAAAAGATAAATTGGTACTATTGTACAGTAAAACTGATGGCTAAATCAAGTCAACATTACAAAAATATGAAATTCTATAATGTAAAACCTCTTTAAATAGCTAGTTTTATTCTCTAATTTATCTCATAGGCATACGCCTTTATGCCGTGAAAGCAAATTGACAGCAAGTAAGCACAAAGTACGCTAAGAACGTCTCAGACGAAAGGCTTTAGTTTTTCGGATGGACAGTTCATTTGTACGAGAGTGCCTTGTTTCTTGCTGTCAATTAGACCATGGAATAAATTAGGCGTATTTGGTACTTAACAAAGCGTTTCACTCCTTTGCCTTCGCTCATGGCGGGCTAGTCGTTCACACTTTGTATATCTCTAGAATGATACACTTGATACACTAATTTCTAACTTCTTAGGATAAATAAAACAAATAAAATTGAAAATAGAAATGAAATTTACTGTTTCAAGTGTATCAAGAGCATGACTTCATTACATACCCTTTATGCCTCTTTGTGGTATCTAAACTGAAGGGCTTAGAATGAACAAAAGGAACCGAATCACTCTCATCAAAATATTTACAACTAGATAATGTTGGCTTAAATACCCAGTTTGTTGGAAGTGCATCTTTTAATTTTTTGTGAAAGACTTCCTTAGTTTCTCTTTCTAAACCATTTCCTTCACAGAATTGTTTATATGCCCATAGCATAAATGAATTCGGCAAGAAAGTAGATTTCACACGACTAAACAGATAAGATGAAAACTGTTCAACACTTGTCATAGACTTCCCATGAATTTCCTTGATAGCAGTGTGGTGACTGATATCCTTGAATCCATCACTGATATCATATTCTAATGCATTTTTCAATACATATTCTAATACATCCTTACGTTTTAGATAAACCTGCTTTATTTCTCTTTTGTACCCAGCTCTGTTAAATTCAGAAACAAAGGGAAGTATAAAAGTTCTTCTTGCTATAGCTTCTGTGTCTCCATGAATCTTAATCAATCGATTAGATGATTGAACAATCACAGGAGTAAGTCGAGCAGAATAGGCCTGTTTGCCTTTCTTTTCGATTGTGACAATATCATGAGTAACCAGAGAAAACATAGTAGAAGGGTCTGTCACCACCTTATCAATAGGATTATCATCTCCAATAACTAAATGTTTACCTATTAACTGTGAAGTGGCAAAACGGTTTTTGCCATCTAATTCAATTAGTTTCATGGAGGCTGTATTACTCCTACCTACTAAGTTAATTAACAACTCCTGGAAACTACCCTTACCTGTTCCTCCTTTTCCAATAAGCCAAATAATTCTCTCGTCAGCATATCCACTTATCACTGCCAAAATTGTTTGCCATGCTAAGCGAATTAGTTCAGCATCATTATTAAACAGTTCAGTTAACCAAGAATCAATAGACCAATCACCTAATACTGGAGGATTTGCTTCTGAATTATAATTTACTTGTACCTTATGTGTAAACACAATCGAAGGACTGTATTTCATTCCGTACCGATAATAAGTATCATAAATACAATTCCCTAATGCTATGTAACGTGAGCCTTGATATATACTTACATTATTACAGATACAGCTTAGTGTACAAATAATCTCGGATATATCATTACTCCTAAAAGAAGGTTCTAATCTTCTTACTAATTTAGTAACTATATCCCAAGCAGGTTGATAAATCCCCTCTTTTGGATTGTACACAAATAAGTTACCTTCACCAGTACCCTCTATTTCAGCTATACTAACCACAATGAGATGAGCCATTAAAAAATCTGCCATGATATAAAAAGGAGCTTTTCTCTTTTTCATCTTCTCTTTTTCTGAAACCTCTAGGTGAGGGATAGAATCAATTGCCTCCTTTTTATAGATTCGCCATGCTTCCTTATATTTATCTATTGGAGTAGAGTTATCAAAAGATTGAATAGCACTCTCAGGGTAAGTTTCAAATTCATAGTCTGATTCTAATACAGAATCTTTTGCTTTAATCTTAATTATTGACATATTCATGTTCCTTCTGTTTATAAAAATCACACTGTATAGTGTATTTGAGCAATTGAATCTGTGATTCAACATTGTTACAAGTACCTATGTATATCAAGTAATCATAGGACTTTTCAACTATATTTTTTATTTTTTCATATAATATAGTTACTCCCTTCTAGTAATTGAAAGGAACTTCATAACATCTGATTTCTTATAGAAAACTTTGCGAGTTCCTTCTATTGGTGGACAGTATCGGGTTAATCCCAAACTCTCCCATTCATGCAGAGTTACTAAACTAATTCCTAGTTCTTTGATTAACTCTTTCTGTTGTATCAGGCCAACCGAGTCACTATGAGGTGAAAGCATTGCATGTGATAGATAATCATTTATTAAATGCTCAATCCTCTCCAACAATGCTAGTTCTGCTTCTTGAGATAATATCCCTTGTGGTATACTATACATATATCCTCCTTCTTTCCTATTTGTTCACAACTATCCTCTCATAACTATTACAGCTCGCCTGCTTAACTAATTTAATTAACTTAGGTTATATTTTGCATTTTATCAGTTTTTTATTTACATGTCAAGAGTTTTGTGCTAAAATATTACTAAAGTTATTAAACGGAGGTTAAGTATGATAGGAGCATATCTAAAAAAATACCGTACAGAAGGTAACGTAACTACTAAGAGCCTTGCTGAAGAACTAAAAGTATCACAGTCTTATATCTCACAAATTGAAAATGAGAAAAAGATTCCCAGTTTAACTAAACTCCTTGATATTACTGAAAGAATTGCTTCACTCTCTATAAAAGAAAAATGCGAACAAGATGGATTAGAGTTCGATGAATACTGCATTGAATATGAAACATTGGCTAGCACTTATATTGGTGATATAATCAAAAATATCAACATGAATTCAGTTCATAACGATAAAGAGAAGCAACTTTTAAAAGATTTAATTGAATTAAGAAATGATAAATCCATATTCTCAAAGTTAAAAACATACAAAGATATTAGCCACGATATTATCAATGGAGAAAATATTAAAATCAACCTTGATTATATCTTTAGAAAGAATGTAAAAATAACTATTGATGGTCAAGCACTCACAACTGAAGACTTAACCGCTCTACAAATACTAATTGAAGGTATTCGTTCTAGACACAAATCATAATAACTATTTTTCATAACCTTTTACAGCTTGCCTACTGATGTTAGAAAGGTTAAGAAATGAAAATAGCAGAAATTAAGAAACAAAATGGTAGCATTGTATATCGTTCTAGAGTATATCTTGGTACCGATTTATCAACTGGAAAAAGGATACAAGCTAATCTGACAGCTAGAACTAAAACTGAATTGAAGAAAAAAGCTCAATTAGCTAAAGCCGAATTCCAAAATAATGGCTTCACTAAAAAAGAAATAATCCCACTAACAAGTTATGAAGAAGTAGCTCAACTATGGTGGGAAAGCTATCAACACACAGTAAAACCAAATACGCAAGATTCAGTAAAGCGACTACTATCTAACCATGTGATTCCTTTATTTGGTTCTTATAGGTTAGATAAGTTAACTACTCCAACTATCCAACGCATTGTTAATCAACTAGCTCTACGTGCAAACAAACGAGAAGAAGGCGCATTTCTACACTATGATAAAATTCACGCGCTAAATAAACGTATACTACAATATGCTGTGACAATGCAGATTATTGATATAAATCCAGCTCGTGAAGTTATTCTTCCTCGTAAAATAAAAAAGGGTAGAAACAAAGTAAAACACTTTAATAACTTAGAGTTAAAGCAATTTCTCAGCTATTTAGAAGAGGCTAACTTAGCAATATATAGAAATATCTATGAAATTACTTTGTACAAGTTTCTTCTTGCTACCGGTTGCCGTATTTAACGAAGCTTTAGCTCTACACTGGTCAGATATTGACCTACATAGTGCAACTGTGAATATTACAAAGACACTAAATCATTTAGGTGAGATTAACAGCCCAAAGTCTGAAGCAAGTTATCGCACAATTGATATTGACCCACAAACTATAGAGGTCTTAAAAGCGTATCAAAAAAGACAAAGGCAAGAAGCTTGGAAACTTGGTCGAACTGAATCTGTTGTCTTCTCAGATTTTATTCATAAATACCCAAACAATAAGACACTATCAACTCGTTTAAACACACGTTTCAAACATGCTGGCGTTCCTAATATCGGATTCCACGGTTTTAGACACACACACGCTAGTCTCTTGTTAAACTCTGGAATACCATATAAAGAATTGCAACACCGTCTAGGTCATTCTACACTAGCTATGACTATGGACACTTACAGTCATCTCTCCAAAGAAAAAGCAAAAACAGCCGTCTCATTTT
>ERZ773267.2171-NODE-2171-length-10069-cov-3.062512_pt1 | contig 10069 bp, 5 predicted proteins | sample MGYA00511959_ERZ773267 | MGnify/ENA primary metagenome ERZ773267 (study PRJEB29015, sample SAMEA2738165) | human oral metagenome | biome: human oral; feature: human-associated habitat; material: saliva | place: China | collected 2240 ... | reverse complement strand
TCGTTCAGCCGGTAAATACTCCGGAAAACCAGACAGCGATGCCTTGCGAGCCATATGCTTCTCTCCTTGAAATCGTGGTATCAGATGTGCGCCATATTGTGTGACGCGCACAGCCTTTTAATGATAGCAAGGATGCGCCCACAGCGAACCGTAAAACTTCGCGCTTATTCTGGCGCGTCACATGCCGCTATAGGATGTATAAACCGTATACACCCGCTATGCTGTATAGATGCGCTATATGTTTCGACCTATAGCCATGAGACGTTTCCCCGGCATGACATAGAGCCTATTCTTCCGATGGGTTTTCATGCCCCTAGTGAATGAGAGTTATAGCGGTGACTATTAAATCCGACGACACCCAGGTAAACCTTGAGCAGGCACGTAAGTTTGGTCGTGTATCCGATGACGGTCATGTTTTTGTGATTGTTGAGGGTGAAGAGTACGCCGTAGGGCAGTTGCCCGGTGCCTCCGAAGAAGAAGCCCTGGCATATTTCGCCCGCAAGTTCGAGAACGTTGAGGCACAGGTCTCTCTGCTCGAATCGCGTGTTGAGAATAATTCCCCGGCGGCAGATCTGCAAAAGGGTATCACCTCCATCGGTGCGCAAATTGGTGTACGCAATATGGTGGGCGATTACGCAAGCTTGCAGGAGCGCCTGTCCGCATTGAACGAACGCATTATTAAGCTGGGCGAGGCTCAGCAGCAGGAACGTGCCGAGAACCGTGAACGTGCTCTGGCGGCGCGCGAAGAGATCGTTGCTGAGGCTGAGCAGATTGCGGCTCAGGATGTTGAGAAAATCCATTGGAAGAATTCTCACGCCCGTATGAATGAGCTCTTCGATGCGTGGAAACAAGCACAGCGTGAAATTCATTTGGCAAAATCAGTTGAAGACGAGCTGTGGAAACGGTTCCGCGCCGCCCGCACCACCTTCGACCGCAACCGTCGGGCGCATTTTTCGCAGCTTGACGACCGTAACGCCCGCATCAAACGCGCGAAGGAAGAGTTGATCGCTCGCGCTGAACAGCTGTCTTCTTCAACCGATTGGTCTGAGACCTCACGTGAATACGGCAAGTTGATGCGTGCTTGGAAGGAAGTTCCACGCGGTTCTCGCCGTGAGGACGATAAACTGTGGGCGCGTTTCCGCGCCGCTCAGGATGTCTTCTTTGATGCCCGCAACGCCGCCGAAGCACAACAGGACGAAGCATATGCCGAGAACCTCAAGGTTAAAGAGGCTCTGCTAGTTGAAGCTCGCGCCCTGTTGCCGGTAACCGACATTTCTGCCGCTAAAAAGGCTTTTGAGAAGATCCTTGATCGTTGGGATGCAGCCGGTCGAGTTCCGCGCGCAGATTTGCGCCGTATAGATTCTGAGCTTCGTAAGATTCAGGATGAAATCAACGGTGCAGAAGCCGCTAAATGGAAGAAGAACGATCCCGCTAAGGCAGCCCGCGCAAACTCGCTGCTCACCCAGATCCAGGATTCGCTCGCCGAGCTTGAGTCTGAGCTACAGGCAGCACAGGCCTCCGGCGATGCTAAGAAGATCGCCAAGGCGCAGGAGGCTTTGGAGGCGCGCCGCGCCTGGGCGGCAACCCTTGAAGGTTTCAACGCCTAAAGCTTGTTCCTCCTTCTTACGAAGGTACAAAAACTCCGGGGTTTTCCCTATCTCGGGAGACCCCGGAGTTTTTGTGTTTATCTGCCAAGCTATGCCCTGCTTACACGCTTTACACCCTGCACAGATTTCACGCACCTACAGACTATGCAGCCGCTGGCTTGGCACCGGTGAGACGATACGCCTTATAGACGCCTGCAACGTTGCGCACAACGTTCAAGACATGCTCCAGCATAAACCTGTCCCCTAGCTCAACCGCAAACCGGTCGATGACGGTACGATCCTCAGAGGTGTGCACGCGCGCATCCAGAATGCTTACTCCGGCCTCTGAAATAGCTCGGATGAGGTCGCTGAGCAGACCCTTACGGTCCAGGCCCTCCACCTGAATCTGCACGCGGTACATGGCATCCGGTGAGGAAGCCCACTCCACCGTGGTAATACGGGGTTCCTCATCAGCATTACGCATATTGGGGCAGTCGCGCCTATGTACCGAAATACCGTTGTACCGAGTCACCATGCCAATAATGTCATCGGGCGGAACCGGTGTGCAGCATCGTGCAATCTTCGTCAGCACGCCCTCGGCACCTGGAACGACCACGCCGTTATCACTGACGGCACGATGAGTCTGCTTAAGCAGGGTCTCATCAAAGTCGCTAACCTCAACCTCGGATTCTTCAATCTGGTCGCCGTTATAGAGCTCGACAAGAGAATCAATAACCTGCTTTGGCGATATTTCGTTCTCACCAATTGCCCGGTATAGTGTTGCAACGTCATTCTTGTGCAGCTGTTGAGCTACCTGCGTCATGAGCTCCGGGCTCATCATCTTCTGCAGCGGCAGCTCATTATTGCGCATGCTCTTAGTGAGAGCTTCACGCCCGCGATCTAGAGCCTCAAGACGGCGTTCTTTTGCGAAATGCTGACGAATCTTTGTTCGCGCTCGCGATGAACGCACGAATTTGAGCCAGTCTTCGCTGGGGCCAGCATCCTCATTTTTGGTGGTCGTAATTTCGACTGTTGAACCCGTGGGCAGTACTGTATGAAGTGGCACTAGACGCCCATTCACCTTAGCGCCAACGGTACGATCCCCCACTTCAGAGTGAATAGCATAAGCAAAATCTACGGGAGTTGAACCGGCGGGAAGAGCGATTGCTTCACCGTCGGGGGTGAGCACCACGATCTCATCGGTATCGAGAGTTTCCGCCAAAGACTCATAGAATTTATCTGACTCGGGGTTGGAATTAGAGATTTCGGCAATAGACTGCAAAATCCCCACATTCATGGCAGAGGTATGCGCCCCCGGCTCATGTTTCTGCTGGTTTATTTTCTCGCCCCGCGAAGCCGCTTTATATCGCCAGTGTGCAGCAACGCCATATTCCGCTTCCTCATGCATCTTATAGGTGCGGATTTGAATTTCCAACGGTAAATTACCCGGCCCATAAACCGTCAAATGTAATGATTGATAATTGTTATTTTTAGGATTCTTAATATAATCTTTGAAACGCCCCGGCATGGCGGGCCAGAGTGAAAGTATATGCCCTAAAACGGTGTAACATTGTTCTTCCGTTTCAACCATAATGCGCACCGCGAGAATATCGTTAATCTCGTCAAAACTACGCCCTTTGGTTTTCATTTTTTGATGGATGGAATAGTAATGCTTCGGACGACCCGTCACCGTAGCCTCAAGACCCACCGAGTCTAAACGCTCTGTAATCGTGCTGCGTGATTCATCAAGAAATTTTTCAAGTTTAGGGGTCCGCTCCCCCACCATGCGCACGATTTCGGCATATATTTCGGGGCTCATTGCGGCGAAGGATAGATCCTCAAGCTCCCACTTGATGGTGTTGAGTCCCAGGCGATGGGCCAGCGGAGCATAAATTTTAAGAGTTTCTTCGGCTTTCCGCGCCGCCGACCCTGCGGCTACAAAACGCCAAGTACGTGCATTGTGCAGACGGTCGGCAAGTTTGATAAGAAGCACACGAATATCTTTACTCATCGATAGCACGAGTTTGCGAATAGTCTCGATGGATGCGTGCTCGCCATAAGTCATTTTGTCGAGCTTTGTCACACCATCAACAAGGTAAGCAACCTCTTCGCCGAACTCTTCTGTGAGCTCTTCCATAGTGTATTCGGTATCTTCGACTGTGTCATGCAGAAGCCCCGCTGCCAAGACAGGACCGGTCGCGCCCATTTCAGCAAGAATCGCGGTCACGGCAACGGGGTGGGTAATATACGGATCGCCACTTTTACGTTTTTGACCTTCGTGATATTTATTCGCTATGTCAAAAGCACGCTGCAGAACTTGAATATCTTCATCTGGGTGATATTTCCGCACGGCGCGTACAACAGGCGCCAAAAGCGGTGAGAAACGTACAGACGCACTTTCGTTGGCTCCCCCAGATGTTGAAAGCATGCGGCGACCAAAAACCAAACGATTAGGCACACGTCCGGATGCCGCCATCACACGGTGAGAGCCACGCACAATTTTCTTAGGCGGCTGCGTCTGCATGCCGCCTTCGTTATCGGGGATTACGGGAGATCCTGCTGCGCTCATCTTTCTGCCTTCTTCCTCGTGCCCTCCACGTATTGAGAATCATCGTCGACCCACGCATCACCATAAAACCTGCGATATTACGATATCTTGAGTGAGACTCTCATGTGTTTATTTATCCTACTCACTGTTGTGCAAATGCGGCAAACTCATACAGTGAAACTTTCAAGATTTATTGTAGGTGTTACATAAACCATAGGGGGCGCTCTTGTGAGAACGCCCCCTATGATTATTCACTTATATGCCCCAGTCAAGTTATTGGTCTGCGTTTATAACGTTGACTTCAAAACTCGGTTTACGGCGTTTACGCGGTTTATCATCGTCATCCTCAGATGCGGCGTCCGCCTCTGCCTGACCACTTGCGCGGTATTCCTCAACCTTACATGTGTGGGCAAGAATCTTCCGCTCGCCCAAACGTAGGGTTCCATAAAGCGGCGCCGATACGAAGAGTGTACCGACCATGCCTACCAGAATACCGACGAACAATGACAGCGAGAGATCTTGCAGAGTACCGGCGCCCAGCATAAACGCGCCGATAAAGAGGATCGAACCCACCGGAAGAACACCAACAATAGCGGTGTTAATTGAACGTACCAACGTCTGGTTCACCGCAAGATTAATGTCTTCCGCAAATGTCCTGTCTTTACGGGAGAAAGCATCCTCGGTGTTCTCACGGATCTTATCGAAAACCACCACCGAGTCGTACAGTGAGTAGCTCAAGATTGTCAAGAAACCGATGATCGCACTCGGGGTAATCTCGAATCCGAGAGCCGCGTAAACTCCTACCGTAACAACTACGGTAAAAAGCAACCCGGCTATAGAGGCCAGCGACATCTTCCACGTGCGGAAATAGAACGCCATGCCGATCAGGGCAAGGATCACGAACACGATCAACCCGAAGAATGCCTGGCGAGTTACATCTTCGCCCCAGGTAGGACCAACGTAAGAAGAGGTTACGTCGTTCTCGCTCACACCATAAGCATCTTGCAGAGCTTTCTTAACACTGAGGGTTTCGTTATCAGAGAGCTTGCTCATTTGAGCACGGATAGTTCCGGGGGCGATATTTGTAACACGCACATCCGATGCCGAGGGTGCATGCTCTTTCACGGCGTTTTCGCCCTCAGATACCTCAGTGTGGGTGGTTCGAGATACCACAAATTCCGAGCCGCCACGGAAATCAATACCCAGGTTAAATCCACCGCTTACAAGTGGTATGGCAACAGATACCGCCATCAGCAGAACCGCAAGTAAGAGCCAGAGGCGGCGCTTGCCGATGAAAGGATAAGACCGAGCACCCGAGTGCAAGTCATTACCGAAGCGCGCAAAAACATTAGGCTTAACTTCAGCAGCCATGATTACGCCTCCTTCTCATCATTTGTTGCTTCTCCTGCAGCGGCGGCGCGCTCAGCACGTCGACGCTCCGCAATACTGAGTGTAGATTCCTTTGACGAGCGGAAACGACCGGCACCTCGGTATAGGGGCGCTGCCCCCAAGGATTCCGGTGAAAGCCCGGAATGGCGGTGACCCTCGCCAAAGTATCGTGTATTTGCAAGCAGAGTAAGCGCCGGGTGAGTGAAGAGATACACCACAACCAGGTCTGCAATCGCGGTAAGACCCAAGGTAAATGCGAAGCCCTTCACCGAACCAACCGAGACCACATACAGCACTACTGCCGCTAGAAGGTTCACAGCCTTAGAAGCAAGGATTGTTCGGGATGCGCGCTTCCACCCGTGACTGACAGCCGCCGGTATTGTACGTCCGGCACGAATCTCATCACGAATACGCTCGAAGTACACAATGAAGGAGTCTGCTGTCGCGCCAATTGCCACAATCAAACCAGCAACACCAGCCAGGGAGAGGCGATAGTTTAGGGCCCATCCCAAAAGCACAATGGCTTCATACGAGATAATGCCCGCGACCACCAGAGAAGCCATGGTCACAAACCCGAGCAGGCGGTACTGGAACAGTGAGTACACAAAGACCAAAAGCAGACCAATCAGACCGGTCAGAATACCCACTTTAAGCTGTTCTGCGCCCAAAGTTGCAGAGATCTGCTGCTCTGACTGAATAGAGAAACTAATCGGGAGAGCACCGTACTTCAGCTGATCGGCAAGATTCTTAGCTTCCTGCTCTGAGAAGTTACCGGTAATCTGCGGCTTGCCGTCTGCGATAACCGCCTGCGAGACGGGCGACGACAAAACCTTACCGTCGAGCATAATAGCGAAGCGGCTGCGGGGATCGTTCGGGCTCTGACCGCGAATAGCGTTCAGACGAGTTGTCACGTTCTTAAAAGTTTCACGGGCCGATTCGTTGAACTCAATATTCACGGTCCAGCGACCGGTGTTAATACCCTGCCCGCTAGTTTCTTGCGAGTGACTTGCCGTCGAAATATCGTTACCATTGAGTTCTACCGGGCCCAAAATGTATTTCTCGTTGCCATCGGTAGAGCACGCCACGATAGCTTTCTTGGGGTCTGCCGCTTCCGCATCCTCATTATTGCCCGCGGAGCAATCTTTAGCCTCAAACTCTTTATAAAGCTCGGGAGTAATCCAGTTGGTATCTGAACCGTTATCCTCCTGTGGCTCTGCGGTAGGCTTTGGGAGTTTATCGTCAGGAGTGCGTGATTCCTCAGGTACTGCTGTACCGGGCGATGAGGACTGCAGCACCGCGCGGAAGGTCATGTTGGCGGATGCCTGAATAAGCTCACGGGTTTCCGGGCTGATATTTCCAGGAACCGAAACCACAACGTTGTTTCCAGAGCCGAAGGACGTCGTAACTTCTGCTTCCGAAACGCCCGCACCGTCAACGCGCTGACGAATAATTTCAACGGCCTGTTTCAGCTGCTCTTGGCTAACGTTGGTGTCGTTCGACCCGTTCACTTTGGGTGAGAGGATCATCTGGGTACCACCAGATAAATCAAGTGCTAGTTTTGCTCCCCACGACCCACCGGCTTGCGTGGTACCGAAAATACCAGCGGCCATAAGGATCATGAGCAAAACCATCGAGACGAGGGCGCCTCGCGCGGCTGCAAGCGGTGAACGCCTAGCCATATGTGCCCCTTACTAGTTCTATGTTCTAGATATTCTTATGTGCATGAGATAAGGAGCTCCCCCTTTTAGCGGCGAAACTCCTTGACCAGTTATTCTTTGGTCTCTGAAACGTCAGAGCTTGTTTCTTCGGATGCGACAGCACCTTCGGCAGAATCTTCAGCAGCCGTAATAACCTGCGCAATCGAGTGTGGGTTAATGGTGATGACGGTGCCTTGAGCAATCTCAAGTTTGGCTTTCTGCGCCTCAGCATCAACGGAGACAATTTTGCCGTACAGACCCCCACGTGTCATGACTTCGTCCCCGGGTTTAAGCGAAGCGATCATATCCCGCAGCGCTTGGAACTGACGCTTCTGCCGCCTAAAATTGCTGTAAATCAAGAACCCAGCAAAGACGACGACAAGAATCATCATAAGCGAATTGACGTCCATATGTTTCCTCTCCGTAGGCGCAAGCCCACCGCCGCAGGTTGGTAATTCCTACGGATATTTTGACGTTTTATCTGTGCACTACCTATCCATCCTACGCGAGAGGGCTGTGTTTCCCTACTCGTTTCATGATCTGCGTGTAGATTTTCTCAAGCATTATTCGCCGTTTTGACAATGCTCGGGCACCTTTTATGCGGATAGCTAACGCACCATTTTTAGCTTATACCCCACACAAAGGTATATCCCGACAAAGACAGTGCCTGTACCTAGTCTCCGATCTCGCTGAGCAACAGCGAGTACTAGAGGCTAATTTCAGGTGCCTCAAGCCCCAAATGCTCCCAGGCGGCAGGCAGTGCTACGCGCCCGCGCGGAGTGCGACCAATGAGACCCTCACGCACCAGATAAGGTTCAGCGACAGTTTCTACAGTTTCGGTTTCTTCTCCCACCGCGATGGCTAGAGTTGAAAGGCCTACCGGCCCCCCACCGAATTTGTGGATAAGAGACTCTAAAACGGCGCGATCTAGACGGTCGAGGCCGCGCGCATCCACCTCATACATATCAAGGGCGGTCGCGGCGTCATGAGAGTTGATATCGTGAACATCATTGACGAGTGCCCAGTCTCGCACACGGCGCAGCAAACGGTTTGCGATACGCGGGGTTCCACGCGAACGACCGGCGATCTCGGCATATCCTTCACTTGTGATACGCATATCCATCAAACCAGCGCTTCGGCGAAGTACAAGTTCTAACTCGGGCACAGAATAGAACTCAAGGTGCCCGGTAAAACCAAAACGGTCACGCAGCGGACCGGGAAGCAGACCTGCCCGGGTTGTGGCACCTACCAACGTAAATTGAGGAAGCTCAAGCGGAATCGAAGTTGCTCCGGCACCTTTGCCAACCACAATATCCACACGGAAATCTTCCATCGCCATATAGAGCATTTCTTCTGCTGGGCGGCTCATACGGTGTATTTCGTCAAGAAAAAGTACCTCGCCCGGTGTGAGTGAAGACAGAATCGCAGCCAAATCACCCGAATGTTGAATTGCTGGCCCGGAGGTAATACGAAGCGGTGCCTCCATCTCAGCGGCAATAATCATTGCCAGGGTAGTTTTGCCCAGCCCGGGAGGGCCGGAAAGCAACACATGGTCGGCACTGCGCCCACGCATTTTCGAGGCTTCGAGCACGAGAGAAAGCTGTTGACGCACGCGCTTTTGCCCCACGAAGTCGTCAAGCGACTTAGGACGCAGAGCCGCCTCAATCATTTTCTCCTCAGGTTCTTCTTCTACTTCCGGTTGCGGGACCGGTTGCGGTGCCTCGGGTTGTTGCGGCTCCGGCTGTACAGCGGCGGGGGTGGGTTGTTGCGGAGTGGGTTCGGCGGGAGTAAGTTCCTCCACGAAGAGTTCCGGCTCGTCCTTCCCGCGCGGGCGCACACCGGCGTTGCAATTGACCTCGGCGTTGCGAATCACGGAGAGCACTACATTATATATTGCGTTCTCGTTGAAGAGAGATTCGTGTGAGCGCACGTTGAGTGCCGAAGGCAAGCGGTCGAAGTGTATGTTCCAGTTGGGGAAGTATTGGGCAAAGGCGGCGTTGAGGTGGGGCAACTGTGCCGCTCCGCCGGTGATGTACAGCCCGTTGACCAGCGTGTCGCTGTCGAATCCTGCATATTCGATCTGTGCTTTGACGTTTTGCACGATCTCAGCGGTTCGCGCTTCGATGATGTCATACAATTCGGTGAGGGGGCGTGCCCGTCCACCGTCGCGAAGGTGAATCACTTCGCCGTTGTCTTCCATGCGTGTCGACTCCGGATAGCCGTAAGTGCGCTTGAACTCTTCGGCTTCGCTCTCTTCGCAATTGAAGATGCTTGCGATGTCGCGCGTGATGTTCAGACCACCGAGAGGCAGCACGGCGAAGTGGCGCAGCAATTTGCCGCGATAGACGGCAACGGTGGTGGTTTCGCTCCCCATCTCGACGAAGGCGCAACCGGTGCTGCGTTCCTTTTCGTCGGTCATCACGTTGGCCAAGCGGTCGGCAGCCATGGTGTGGCGCACAATGGGGGGACCGGCCTTGCGGAAACAGGATTCAATGGCTTCAATGGCGCTGGCATTGCAAACGATGTTCAAGAATTGTGCACGGATGCGGTCGGTCATTACTCCCACAGGTTCGACGGTGGAGAAGGCGCCCATGGTGTATTCCTGCGGAAGGGTGTCGATGAGAATCTGGTCGTGGCTGATTTTGTCGCGGTTGTCGGCTTTGAGCGACTCGATGAGCTCCTGCTGTACCGTGATGCGCTGGGGGAAGGTGCGTTCTTCAATGTGGGTGATGGAGCTCATGCCTTGGCAGTTGAGCGCCACATAGACTTGTTTGATGTCGCAGTTGATCTGATCTTCGAGGCGCTTGCGGATGTTTTTGAGGCACTGCGTCATTTTGTCGACGTTGTAC
>ERZ773267.2164-NODE-2164-length-10097-cov-9.846146_pt1 | contig 10097 bp, 9 predicted proteins | sample MGYA00511959_ERZ773267 | MGnify/ENA primary metagenome ERZ773267 (study PRJEB29015, sample SAMEA2738165) | human oral metagenome | biome: human oral; feature: human-associated habitat; material: saliva | place: China | collected 2240 ... | reverse complement strand
CTCGACAATCCAAAGACAATTGAGAGGCTAGGACTTTTGTCCCAGCCTCTTTTTTGAACTCATTTTTACCTATAAATAGTTTCTAATATATTACTTTTATGATATTATATAGATGGATAAAGTCATTTGAAAAGCTTGAAGTATCTCTCTTCAATCTCTCTTTAGAAAGTGTGATCTTATGAAACGAGTCTTTATTATCTTTTCTAATCTTTTTGTCACCAGCTTTCTTCTTTGGATTGCCTTCATTTCGCCAAATACGCTTATCTACCGAAGTCTCCCTGTGGTAGGAGTTCTTAAGCAAGAAAGAACTGTCACCTATGAGGAGCTTTCAGCCAACTTAGATCAGTTAGCAAGGGAAAGCAATAGTGTAATTGCTCGCCAGATTCAACAAACGGATTCGCAAGGTCAGGTCAAGTTCTCCTATGATATCTACGGAGAAGGAGAGCTTCCAAAGGGCATCAAAAAAGCAGATAAAGAAGTCGCTTCTAAGAAAAGCTTACTTACCAATTACTATATACTCTCAGGGAAGTTACCACTCGAAAAGTTGGAACAAAAACTACACGAACTTGGTTTCTCAAAGACTTTCATGAATAAGCCTAATCTCTTGCAGAATTTTATGGCATTTTTTGGTTCCGGTTCCCAATCCTTAGCCTTGGTTATTTTTATTCTTAGCTTTAGTGCATTGGCCATTATTCAAAAAACACTTGAATTGAGGAGTGCAGGGATTCGTTACATTGCAGGGATGAGACGGTACCAACTCTTTGGACGTTCTCTCATGGAAGACAGCAGAGAGCTGCTTTTAGGATGTATTGGAGCCAGTGCCTTAGGATCCATTTTGATTTATTGTTTACAATTAACCCCCTTTGCCTATTCCTTCATCATTTCGAGTAGTATCATTTACAATATGCTCTTACTCATCGTATCAGCTCTCCTGTCCTTTATCTTTGCTTTCAGCATCCAGACGGTGCACTTGGTTAGCCTTTTAAAAGGGAAAATTCCATTAAAAAGAGTCTTGTTTTTTCTCTTTACATGTCAATTTCTTGCAATCACTGTCATTGGTCTCTCAATTCATCGTGTCAGCATCTATGGCTCTATCTGGCAGACTTATCAAGAGGGAAGTTTGGCTTGGTCTAAAGAGACAAATTGGATACAAATTAGTTTGAATCGGGAAAATGTTTTACAAACGACAAACAAAGAAATGCAAATTGAACAAATAGCTAAATGGTCTAAACTGATCGAGTCTGGCATTGAAAAAGGTGGACTTTTGGTCCATCATCAGCTTGCCGCATTTAATTCAAAAGGCTTCATGAACGATCCTAGAACAGGGAGAGAGCTTTCGATCACAGATTACGATCCTCTTGCCAACACCCTGTATGTAACACCAAATTACCTTGATATCCAAAGGATCTTAGTTTCCCCTGAGGAAAAAGAGCGCTTGAATCACTTGCAAGCTGGAGAATTTGGACTCTTGCTTCCTGAAAAGTTGAAAGGGCAAGAAGAGGAGTTGAAAAAACGCTATGAAGATTATCTGACTCCTAGTGATGAACAAGGAAAGAGTCAGTTGCCTATGAAAGCACGGGTGACCTATCTTCCTAACAACCAAAAACGATTTATCTATAATAATACACCGATGATCTATCAGCAATTCTTGACAGACCCGATTTTGGTTGTTGTTCGACCTAAAAGCTTTGGTGGCTACGATAATCCTTATTTTTCTCATCTTAATTCTTATCTCTACTTTGATGGTCTGGAAAAAAGCAAGAAACTAGTAGTTGAGAATGGGCTTGAAAAAAATGTTAGTCAATATGACTATGCGGCGTCTGTATACCAGCAGATGACCCAATCCATTCAATTAGAGAATCTCATTACCATTGCTGGCGGTATCTTCGGAATGGCGACCTCCATTCTACTCTTTAACACCATGAATTTCCTCTATTTTGAAGAGTTTAGAAGACCGATATTCCTGAAGAAGATTGCGGGTATGGACTTTTTGAAAATTCACCAAAGCATGCTCATATCAGAGATTGTCATGCTGCTATTAGGTAGTGTCCTGATTTTCTTTCTCACACAGGAATGGTGGATTGCTCTCGTCACGCTCTTATTGTTTGCGGCCAATGCATGGCTGATTCTCCTTTACCGCTCGCATAAAGAGGAGCATTTCTTGCCCATTATTCTGAAAGGAGCCTAATATGATAAAAATAGAACACATGGCAAAATCATTTGGAGAACGGACTGTCTTTCAGGATATCAATCTGCAATTTACAGCAGGAAAAGTCTATGCGCTAATCGGAAATAGCGGTTGTGGCAAAACAACCCTGCTCAATATCCTGGCTAAGCTAGAACCTTATGATAAGGGAAGCATCAGCTACCGAGGGCAAGAGCTTAAGCAAATCAAATCTCATCACTTTTTCAAAAATGAATTGGGCTATCTCTTTCAAAATTTTGGTCTTCTTGAAAACGAGACCGTAGCGGCCAATTTAGAACTTGGATTGATTGGTCAAAAATGGACTAAACAAGAGAAGAAGCAGCGAGAAGAAGAAGTCTTAGAAAAGGTGGGATTGAATTATCTCACACTCGATCGAAAAATCTATGAATTATCAGGTGGAGAAGCGCAACGTGTCGCCTTGGCCAAAGTCATCCTCAAGGATCCTCCTTTGATTTTGGCAGATGAACTGACTGCAGCACTTGATCCAGAAACTTCACAAGAAATTATGAACTTGCTTTTATCATTGAAAAAGCCAGACCGCTTGATGATTCTTGCAACGCATAATCCAGCGATTTGGGAAAAAGCTGATGAAGTTATTCGGTTAAATACTATTTAAGTTAGGTAAAAATGCTCTATGATTTTTTGTTCATAGAGCATTTACTGTTATATGTGTCATAATTTTAGTTCTGTAAACTAGAGCTTATCCAGAGCATTCTTTTGCTCATCATTGACGATATGGGTATAGAGGTCAGTGACTTGTGTGCTGGCGTGACCTAGCTGGTGACTGACGAGAACTTGAGATTTTGTTGCGTCATACAAACGTGTAGCAAGTGTATGGCGGAGTTTGTGAGGTGTCACCCGCACCTTGAAGTCCTCAGAATATTTGGCCACCATTTTTTCGACACTGGAAGCATCGATTCGGTTAGGAGTGCCACGGTATTCAGTCAAAAAGAAGGCTGTATCCGTCTTTTCGGCCTTGTATCGTTTGCTCCGAATGCTCAAATATTCCTCTAAATAGGGTTTGGCAAAAGCAGCAACATTGACTGAGTCACGTTTGCCACCTTTCCTTGTCACCTCAATAACCATCATCTTGAGATTGATATCTTTTAGGTCCAGATTAACAGCTTCAGACAGACGAACACCAGAGGCTAGCAGCAAGGCAATGATGGCTAAATCTCGTTCCTTGTTTTTATTGAAAGAGGACAGGGCCCGATTAGAGAGCTTCTTAGGGTACTCCGTATCGATATACTGGAGAAATTTCTCGGTTTCATCCCCTAAAAAGAGCTTCTGCTTAATATTCTCTGCACGAGCAGCCAGAGTTTCTTTTTTCTTCTTAGTAGCAACTTTTTTCATTACATTTCGATAGAAGTAGGGCTCACCCTGCTCGTTTTCCACTTCCTCAGTCAAATATTTGTAGAGGCTGGACAAAGCTGACAGAGTCCGATTGATGGTTGTCTGGGAAACACCGTTTTGTGTCGTGTTGGCATTGAGGAGCGGCCTCTCTCGCAGATACAGAATGAAGGCCTCCATGTCTTTCTTGCTCATATTTTCCAAGACAGAAAGAGGGATCTCAGCAATCTCTGAAGCGTCAGAAATATCGGAGTCTAAAACCCAGCGAAAAAATCGATCGTATTCCTTGAGGTATTCATATAAGGTTGTAAAACTATAAGGCACTGCCAGCTTGGATTGGTAGTATTCTAGAACGTACCAGGGCATAATCTGCTTCAGTTTATCAATTCGTTCCAATAAAATCTCGCGTTCCATTCCATCTTCCTCATGATTTTTCTATAAAAGAAGTATAGCATAACTAGCTATATTTATCAAGAAAATTATAGTTTTTCGGAAAGATGTTGGAGGGGAGGTATATGACCTAACTTCACTACAAAACAGATAATAAAACAAGACAGAATTGATAAACTAAACTCTGTCTTGTTTCACCAAAACTTATTCTTCTAACTGGATTGTTCGAAAATAATCCAGTTGCCATTTTTGTGTTGCACGAGCTGTTTTATTTAAATTTGTGCACCAGGACGGATAAAAACGCATAGCCATCTTTCCTTTACAATCCTTTGTAGAAAGAATTTTTTTACTGGTAGCCACCTCTTTGGGAATTATAAATAAACCGCAATGACAGTCGTCGATGACGACAATAACCAGTTCATTACCCAAGTCTTTATCGGTATAAGGAATATTCTTGTTGTCTTGGTCTTTCTTCCAAAAGACTGTAAAGTAGCCTTCTTTTTTAGGTGTTTTCTTTGCCAAACGGCATCTTTTATATTCTTGATCATCCTTTGGCTTAATCAAAATGCTTTCATAGTCTTCATTCCATTTTTCATTTATCAGATCAAAATCACCATAATACCTATGAAGAATCTCTGCCATTTTCATTGTTTTATTGTCTTTCTGATTTTTACTGAATTTAAATTATGTAAAATAATTATTGAAATAAAAACCCTTTAATCAAATCAACTACCTGTTCATTTTGTGGTAGAGATGAATGATGAGCAGCCTTGCCTGTGATGACGACTTCTCTATACGAAGCAATCTTTCCTTTGTAAATCAAGCTCCCAGCCTCTACACTGCTTCTATGGACAATGCCATCTCCATCTCGGAAAAAGATTCCCAAAATCGACAAATGCTGCAGCTTCTTAGGCAGTTTCTCCCGATTGGCTACAAAGTCATCTAGCATTGGGACTCGATGATTGAGATTCTTCTTGTTTAGATTATAAGGACTGCCAATAGTCAAGAGCTTTTCCACCTCTAACCCAGAATGGTTTGCTAGGTATTGCTGCAGGAATACTGTATAAACCAGTCCGCCATTAGAATGCCCCAAGCCTTTAAAGCTGGTAAAAGGGTACTTCTCTCGCAAAATAGTTATGGCAGCGTTAAACATAGCAGCCTGCTTCTTGATATTTTTATAACCATCGCGATTATTTTGAAAACCAATCACAAAAATGGGGGTTCTGTCCTTTCGCTTCAAATGCCCACGATAAGTCATTCGACCGTCATTCCAGACTTTGATGCGAATAAGACTATGGTGCGGATGTTGGCCATGATTGAGCTTTTGGACCATTTTGTTAAAACGATTCTCTGTTGCTGAACTGCCCGGAATCATAATAATTGGTTGTATGTCAACTTTTCTCAAGGGCAGATGACTGATGGGATAGGAAGTGAGTTTCGCTTGTATGTCGTTATAAAATCGAATTAGATACTTAATCAACTTTTCCATTTCTTTTTCCTAAATGTACAAAATAAGTTACATAAACTAAATTATGTAACTTATTTACGATTACTTCCGTTTTTTCTTGTTTTTCTTCATTTGCTTGGCCATTTTATTCATGCTGCGGCGCATGAGAAATTCTCCCGCTTTCCCTTTGAGGCCACCGCCAAAAAGTTGACTCATATCTGGCATTCCTGCTCCGCCTAGGGCAGATAAATCCGGCATACCTCCTTGCCCCATCATGCCTTCTAAAGCTGACATATCCGGCATGCCGCCCGGCATATTTTTAGGAAGATTGTTAGGGTTGAGCCCCATCTGTTTCATCATTTTGTTCATATCTCCAGATAGGACGCCCTGCATCATCTGTTTGGCTTGGTTAAAGTCCTTGATAAACTTATTGACTTCGACAAAGCTATTACCAGAACCAGCTGCAATCCGACGACGACGACTTGGGTTAAGCAGGTCTGGATTTTCCCGCTCGGCTGGTGTCATAGAGGATACGATGGCACGTTTACGGGCAATTTCTTTTTCATCTACTTTGATGTTTTTAAGAGCAGGGTTATTGGCCATACCTGGCAACATCTTGAGCAGGTCTTCCATAGGTCCCATGTTCTGAACTTGATCCAGCTGGTCGATGAAATCGTTGAAATCAAAGGTATTTTCCCGCATTTTTTCAGCCATTTCAAGCGATTTTTTCTCATCGTACTCTTGAGCGGCCTTTTCAATCAGGGTTAGCATATCCCCCATGCCGAGGATACGGCCAGACATACGGTCTGGGTGGAAGGTTTCGATATCGGTAATCTTTTCACCGGTACCAGTAAACTTGATTGGTTTGCCAGTGATCTGACGGACTGACAGAGCTGCACCACCACGGGTATCCCCATCAATCTTGGTCAGGATAACCCCGGTTACTTCGAGTTGATTGTTAAATTCACGGGCTACGTTTGCTGCTTCCTGACCGATCATGGCATCGACCACCAGCAGAATTTCATTTGGCTGTGCTAATGCCTTGACATCAGCTAGCTCCTGCATGAGCTTTTCATCAATTTGTAGGCGACCAGCCGTATCAATCAAGACATAGTCGTTGTGATTAGCCTTGGCTTGCTCCAAACCTTGACGGACAATCTCTACTGCTGGAAACTCGGTACCCAAGGCAAAGACTGGCACATCAATCTGTTGCCCCAGTGTTTTCAGCTGATCAATAGCCGCTGGACGGTAGATATCCGCCGCAATCATCAGAGGACGAGCATTTTCTTCTTTCTTGAGTTTATTGGCTAATTTACCCGCAAAGGTCGTTTTACCAGCCCCTTGCAAACCGACCATCATGATAACAGTCGGAATCTTTGGTGACTTGATAATCTCAGCAGTATCAGAACCCAGAATGGCTGTTAGCTCTTCGTCTACGATTTTGATAATCTGTTGAGCTGGATTGAGCGTGTCAATAACTTCGTGTCCGATAGCTCGCTCACGAATCTTTTTAATAAAGTCTTTGACAACAGGTAGGGCAACGTCAGCCTCCAAGAGAGCAAGACGAATCTCCTTGGTCGCTTCCTGGATATCACTCTCAGAAATTTTTCCCTTTCTGCGTAGGTTTTTAAAGACATTCTGCAAACGTTCCGTTAAATTTTCAAAAGCCATAAATATTTCTCCTCTTAATCATCAAATAGTGGAAATGGATAGGGGTATCCGAGTTATTCTCGGTTATCAATGCTGGACAAAACCGCAAGTCGCTCCTGCAAATAGGGATCATCAGGGTATTTCTCCATAATCTGATCGAAAATCTGACTTCGGACGATATAGTCAGAGTACATGTGCAGTTTCATTTCGTAGTCTTCCAGAATTTTCTCTGTCCGCTTGATATTATCATAGACAGCTTGGCGGCTCACGTTAAACTCCTCGGCAATCTCAGCAAGGCTGTAGTCATCAGCATAGTAGAGCTCGATATAGTTCATCTGCTTGTCGGTCAGCAAAGCCGCGTAAAACTCAAACAGAGCATTCATTCGATTTGTTTTTTCAATTTCCATAAAGAATATTATACCAAATAATCCCTTCAAACTCCACTCTTTCGGTATATTTGAAAATGGAGAATTATAAAAAAACTGCCGACTGGCAGTTTTGTGCAACATAATTTAAATTATGTAATCAATTGTTTTCTAAATAAAACTCAAAGCGTTCGCCGACATACTGGCTTTTCACATACTCAAAGGCCGTTCCATCATCAAAATAAGAAACCTGTGTTAGGCCTAAAATAGCGTGACCACGGGGAATTCCTAGGTGTTTAGCGATTTTTTCCTTGGCCAAACGGGCGTAAATAGTCTGTTGGGACTTGCCAATTTTATAGCCGTGCTCTTGTAGAGTTTGAAAGAAATGACTAGTCACTTCTTCTTTTTTGAAATTCTTTATATATTTCTCTGGAATCGAGGCAACTTCATAGACAACTGGGATATCGTCAGCATAGCGAACCCGTTCCATACGGATGATATTCTCTGTCTTATGGATGCCCAGCTTTTCGACTTCTCGCTCGCTTGGCAGCGTCCGACGGTAGGAAATTAGCTGGCTGGACGGTATTTTTCCTTGAGACTTCATAATTTCTGTAAAACTAGTTGTTCCACGCATTTTTTCCTGAACGCGTGTGCTAGCAACATAAGTCCCGCTACCGACTCGACGCTCTAGCACCCCTTCCTCTACCAGAAGCGTAATAGCTTGGCGCAGGGTCATTCTGCTGACCTCGAAAGTTTCAGCAAGATCACGTTCGCTTGGCAATCGCTCGCCAATCTCCCAAATACCCTCGTCAATATCTTTTTTTATTTGATCATGTATTTTCACATAAGCAGGTAACATCAATAGCCCTCTTTTCTGATTTTAAGCAGCTTTTTATACATTTATTGTATTATCAATTAGTTTAAAAGTCAAACTAAATATCAATCATTGTAGGGAAATCCTATTTGATTATCATTCTTTAGAACAAATATCTTAGCTTTTCAGTTATTTTACTTGCAGCTAGCCCTATTACCTTGGAAAAATTTGATTTTTGTGATAGAATGAGGGGAAAAGATTACTTCTTTTAAGAAAGGGAAAAGATGACAACTACAACTGAATTGCAAGATGTTGAAAAAATCATCGTGCTTGATTACGGCAGCCAGTACAACCAGCTGATTTCACGCCGTATCCGTGAAATTGGTGTATTTTCTGAACTCAAGAGCCACAAGATCACAGCGGATGAAGTTCGTGCTATCCGTCCTGTCGGGATTATCCTTTCAGGTGGACCTAACTCAGTTTATGAAGAAGATTCATTTGATATTGACCCAGAGATTTTTGAGTTGGGGATCCCAATTTTGGGGATTTGCTATGGTATGCAGCTTTTGACTCATAAATTGGGCGGGAAGGTGGTGCCAGCAGGTGACGCAGGTAATCGTGAATATGGACAATCAAAACTAACACGTACTACTTCCCCTCTCTTTGAAAGCACACCAGAAGAGCAGCTTGTCCTGATGAGCCACGGTGATGCGGTGACAGAGATTCCTGCAGACTTTGTCCGCACTGGTACATCTGCAGACTGTCCTTTTGCATCTATTGAAAATCCTGACAAGAAAATCTACGGAATTCAATTCCACCCTGAGGTTCGTCATTCTGAGTACGGTTACGATATTCTGCGCAATTTTGCTCTCAATATCTGTGGCGCTAAGGGCGACTGGTCTATGGATAACTTCATCGATATGCAGATTCAAAAAATCCGTGAAACAGTCGGTGACAAGCGTGTCCTGCTCGGCCTATCAGGTGGTGTTGACTCTTCTGTCGTAGGTGTCCTCTTGCAGAAAGCTATCGGCGATCAATTGATCTGTATCTTTGTAGATCACGGTCTTTTGCGTAAAGGCGAAGCTGATCAAGTTATGGAGATGCTGGGCGGCAAGTTTGGTCTTAATATCGTTAAAGCGGACGCAGCGAAACGTTTCCTTGACAAACTTGCTGGTGTATCAGATCCAGAGCAAAAACGTAAGATCATCGGAAACGAGTTTGTCTATGTCTTTGACGATGAAGCCAGCAAACTGAAAGATGTGAAATTTTTGGCTCAAGGTACACTTTATACCGATGTTATCGAATCTGGGACTGACACTGCTCAAACTATCAAGTCTCACCACAATGTTGGTGGTCTGCCAGAAGATATGCAGTTTGAACTTATTGAGCCACTCAATACTCTTTACAAGGATGAAGTCCGTGCCCTCGGTACTGAGCTTGGTATGCCAGACCACATCGTGTGGCGCCAACCATTCCCAGGACCAGGACTTGCGATTCGTGTCATGGGTGAAATCACTGAAGAAAAACTAGAAACCGTTCGTGAATCAGACGCTATCCTGCGTGAAGAAATCGCCAAGGCTGGTCTTGACCGCGATATCTGGCAATACTTCACTGTTAACACTGGTGTTCGTTCCGTAGGTGTTATGGGAGATGGCCGTACTTACGACTATACGATTGCTATCCGTGCCATCACTTCGATCGATGGAATGACAGCTGACTTCGCTAAGATTCCATGGGAAGTTCTTCAAAAAATCTCAGTCCGTATCGTAAATGAAGTTGACCACGTTAACCGCATCGTCTATGATATCACAAGTAAACCACCTGCAACTGTAGAGTGGGAATGATTTATAAACATGATTTGAAGTGAAATGGTTG
>ERZ773267.2163-NODE-2163-length-10098-cov-3.822762_pt1 | contig 10098 bp, 7 predicted proteins | sample MGYA00511959_ERZ773267 | MGnify/ENA primary metagenome ERZ773267 (study PRJEB29015, sample SAMEA2738165) | human oral metagenome | biome: human oral; feature: human-associated habitat; material: saliva | place: China | collected 2240 ... | reverse complement strand
GCGCAAAACGCCAAGAGGAGGTAAGTAATCGCGTATGGCATTCAATGTTTTTAGCAATTGCTATTTTTGGGGCAATGGCAGGAGGAGGAAGTTCGACTGTAGCACAAAACGAGTTTGATCTTACAGAAGCCTGGACTCATATTTCAAAAATTGATAGAGAAAAATCAACAGATAAGGTCGATTATTGGACAAATATTGATGAAATAATGATGTTCATGGGTTACAAGTATGAAGATTACAAGCTAGATTCACCCTATAATACGGATAAGAAGTGGTGGGAATTAAATCATTCTTACAGGGAGCTTCTTTCCGATATTTGGGGAGAATTAAATAAAGATAAAGACAATCTAAAAACAATGTCTGATATCTATACTTCATCTGAAAATAAATATCTAAGATTGAGTGAATCCGAGTTAAAAGAGTATAACGAAGTCTTAGAACAGGCAAAACAAGTAGGCTATTATGTAACATATAATGATTTAGCCAATCCATTTAATTCAACGTCAGATGATGAAAAAATAGATCCTATACGTATCGATAAAAGGTTTGGCTATGTTTCAAAAACAGAGATATATAATGGTTCTGTTTTGCAAGCGAATCAAGGGGCAAAACTTTATGCTGTAATGGATGGTACAATTTCTGTAAAAGAGCAAGATGTGATTATATCATCAGAAACGGCAGAATTTACTTATAAGAATGTAACTCGTGTTCGTGTCAATGATGGTGATAAGATTAAAGTCGGGAATGAAATTGGTGAGGTAAGTGATGTAGGAGGGCAAGAAGTTTACTATAGAAAACTCAAAAACAAGAAAAAGAAAGAATGGGTTTGGGTAAATGTTGGTTTCTATCTTCCAAAAGTTGAGTATAATCAGACTACTTCAGTAATTTCAGATATGAACCTAGACGGTGATATTGGTAAAAAAATAAATGATATATACAACTTCTTCAAAAAACAAGATAGTAGCGTAACTTTAAATGGTATCTCAGCAATTCTAGGAAACTTTTGGACAGAATCTTCAATAACAGCAAAACGTGCTGAAGGAGATTATCTGAATCCTCCCGTGGGAGCTTCAGCTAGCTCTTGGGATGACCCTACCTGGTTGAATATGGGGAATGCTGAAGTGTATCACGGGAAATATCCAAACATTATCCATCGAGGGATTGGACTTGGACAATGGACTGATACCCGTGATGGTTCGATTAGACATACAATGTTATTGAACTATGCTAAGGAAAAAGGAAAAAAATGGTATGATCTTGAACTTCAACTTGACTTCATGCTAAATGGTGATTCTCCTTACTACATTGAACATTTAAAGAATATCCTTCATTCAAATGATGATGTAGATTATTTAACTAATAAATTCTTGGTTAATTGGGAAGGGAACGAAGGAGATAAAGTAAAAGAACGGCAACATAATGCTCAACAAGTTTTATCGTATCTCAAAAATCCTAGAGGTCACACTAGAGGAGGAAGTTCTGTTTTAGAAAGTTCATGGGGTTTCCCTTCAGAGTATTCATCTAAAATATCTAGTTATCCTTCAGGAGCTACCGTTTCGGCTAGTCTTGATGGTAATACTTATCCTATTGGCCAATGTACCTGGTACGTGTATAATCGATTAGTAGAAGCAGGAGCTCCTCATTATAATTGGTTAGGAGATGGACAGAACTGGGTTAGAGGATTGGTTGCCAGAGGATGGCAATACAGTTCAACTCCTGTAGCAGGAGCAGTTATGTCAATTCAAGGTGGTTTTTGGAATACTCCTGAAGAGTATGGGCATGTATCTTATGTTGAACATGTAAATGAAGATGGCAGCTTTCTAGTTTCTGAATGTAATATTCGAGGAGTTCAAGATAGAATACATTGGACTCTTTGGACAAATCAAAGTTACCTTTCATTTGCAATTCCGCCAAAATAGAAGAAAGAATGGAGAATTATGATAGATTCATCTAAATTAAAAGTAATAAAATTTATTGGTTATATATTATTGATTATCCTTGCCGTATTTATTGGAGTAGGTATAGGACAAACAGTAGCAGATCACAATCAAAAAAAGGAAATCGCTGAAAGTAAACAGACAGCGACAAAGGAGGGGCTTAATCAGGAAGAGGTAAAAGAATTTTTAGTGAACTATTATACCAAAAAAGATCTTGGAGAGAATAGGAATCGCTATAAAGAGTATATGACTGATGGTCTATATAAACAAACAGTAGCTAAAGAAGAAGAACCTGTGAGCCAAACATATAAAGGATTTGTTGTAGATTTTCAGTTTAAATCAGCAGAAATTTATATCAATCAAGACAAATTACAAGTTATAGCGCAAGTAAATTATGTAAATACTTTACTAGATGAAAAGAAAAACTATAACACTGCTCAAAAAAATGTTTTGAACAAAAAGACGCTGAGAATAAGTTATACTAATGAAAATGGCAAAATGAAAGTAAATAAGATGGAATCCATTATTTTAACAGATCAAACAGGCGACTATGGAATTTTGGATAGTACAAAACCATCTGAAGGTTCTACAACAGATTCATCAACAAAACCAACGACAACACCTAGCACCTCAAATTCAAATTAAAGGAGAAAAATATGGCACCAAAAAAGACACAAACACAATCATTGAAGGGCAAACTTGAAAAATTTAATGCTGAGTTAGAAAAAATTCAAGAACAGAAAAGAGCCTTGAATCAAAAGGAAAAAGAGTATGAAGCGAAAATTAATGCACTTCAAGCAGAATATATCATTGCGTTAATGGCTGAGTCAGGTAAGTCTTTTGATGAATTTGAAAATTTTGCATTTAATAATTCTAACCAGGTAAATTCTTCTGAAGAGGTCGGTGAGGGTCATGTTCAGAATTATTAATCTACAAACAAATCAGCAAGAAACCTGTCAAAATAGGGATGAATTACTATCTCTTATTAATGATAGGTCGGTTTGGGCAGAAGATAGAGGAGAAACGATAACTATTCAAATAGACCAATTGGGAGAAGAGGGGATCATTTTAGACAGTCTATCTTTATCTCTCCCTCTTGAATCAATTGTGGAAGAAGCGCTCTCAGGGTTTGGTTTTAAAAGAGAAAAAAAATCATTTGGGTTTTTAAAATCAAATAAGCAGAAAAAAGAAAAGCGTACCTCTGTTAAAAAAGATAAAAAGTTAGAATCTCTTAAAAGCGTAGAACAATCTCAAAATAACCTGGTTGAAGATAAAAAAGAGACAGAAAAGTTGATTACTAAATCAGTCTCAGATAAGCCAGTAAAAACTAGAAAATTAAGGTTTGGTTCGCTTGTTCTTACAATAGTTATCTGTTTAATTACAATAGCATCTATTGCTTCACTATCTCTTGTTCAAGTTCAATCTAAGAAAATTAATGAGCTTGAAAATCGGATACAGCTTGAAGAGAAACAAGGGAAAATTGAAGTTTTTGGTAGATTTTTTATCGCAAATTTCTATACTGGAAAAAGTGAAAATATTGTAGATTTTTTAAGCAGTGAAATGAAGACTGAAGGTCTTGAACTCAAAAAAGGGGTTAAAGCACAATCAACAATTTACGAATCACTAACCGAATCACAAGATATTATTCAAGTTACATTTGTGATCACTACAACAGAAGACTCGAATAATATTAAAACGATTAGAATGACTCTTCCTTTACGTGAAGAGGAAAAATCAATGTATGGCTATGTAATCGTAGGTAAACCTATTATTACAGGTTTTGCAGAATAACAAATATTAAAATAAATACAAAAGAGGAAAAAAACATGAAAAAATGGGCTAAAATCATCACACTATCATCTATTGTCGTACTTGCTTCAGCAAGCGCTCAAATAGCTTATGCAGATACAAACACTTCAAAAAATGAAACAGCTATTCCTGTTGTAGTGCCAAATACTGGAGCTACAACAATTCCATCAAGTGATACAACTGTTCCTGCTGTAGCGCCAAATACTGGCACTACAACAATTCCATCAAGTGATACAACTGTTCCTGCTGTATCACCAAATACTGGAACCGCAACAACTCCATCAAGTGATACAACTGTTCCTGCTGTATCACCAAATACTGGAACTACAACAACTCCATCAAGTGATACAACTGTTCCAACTTCACCTTCAGAACAGCCTTCTGTTGTAGCTCCAACTGATCCTGGAGCAACTGTAGCAACTGGTTCAAGCTCACAAGCTTCATCAAGTAGCAGTTCTTCAGCAACTACACCGACTTCTGAAGATAAGAACAAAAAAGACAATGCTACGTCAGATAATAAGGTGAGTGTTCCAACTATTGATGGGGGAACAACTACATTAATTCCTGATGTTAAAGTTCCAACAAATAACCCTGGCGTATCTGCTCAAACCGCTGTAGAAGCAGGTGCTTCTCAGGTAGGAACAACGTCGCAAGTAACAGGTCAAGTTGTTCAAGAAGTAACTCCTAGCGCACCAGTACAGACAGAAACAGGTGCTTCAATTGTAAGCACTCAGAACGGCAACGTTGTCCTCTCAGATGGTTCTGTAGTAGCGCCTGAGGCAGTTGGGGGAACAGTTAATGAAGATAAGACTATCTCGGTTACTGACAAAGATGGTAAGCTCAAAACACTTCCAAATACTGGTCTTAAAGAAAGTGTATTACTAACATTTGCAGGTTTTGGACTATTGGCTATAGTCGTGAGCTTTTTCTTAAAGAAACGTTCAAATTAAGGAATAAGATAAAAGCACTCTTTTTGAGTGCTTTTTTTAGAAAGGAGGATAAAAATGGATCAGGAGAGAATAGGAATGAAAGTAGCCGATATATATAAATTGACAGGCGAAATGCTCCTAAAATCAATGTATTATGCACTTGAAGAATCGTATCACAAACTTAATCACTATCTTGAAAACAAGACATATACGGATAAAACCAACTGGAATCAGTTTATGGCAACAAAGGAAACAAAACATTTTGAAACGTTTCTGAACTCTGAACTGAACTCTGAACGTCTTGAAGAATATTTAAAGCAGTATGAAGTTGGCTTTTCTATAAAAGATAATGGTAACGGTACAAGTACAATAGCTATTGATGCAAAGAACGTGCAAGCCTTGGAAGCAAGTTTCAAAGGGGTCATTAATGATTTGACAGATCCAACCAAAGCTGAAAAAATAAATGAAAAAATCATTAATTCATCTAAAAATATGAATCTCAAGCAAAAAATTGCCTATTATAAACAACAAGTCAAGCGTGATATGAAATCAAAAGTCAACACGAAAACAGCTAAAAAAACAAAGGCTAAAGAAGAAAGAGGTTTATAAATGATTAATGAACAGAAAAAAAGAAAATTTCTTCCTTACGTAGTTGTGGCGCTAATTCTTTTTTACGTAGTACATTGGCTAGTTAAACTTTATGATACTGCTCCTATGACTCCAGGAGTCATTTTATTTGATAATGCACGTATTGATTGGATGATCAATAATTGGTCAAGTAAATCATTAATAGATTTTAAATTTACAACCATAAGCCTATACAGCGGAGGAATAGCATCATTTATTGTTCTAATGTTTTATTTTCGCATAGGTGATAGGGGGCGTTATCGGCATGGCGAAGAATACGGCTCGGCACGTTACTCAACGATTCAAGAAATAGCTTCGTTTAGAGATAAAAATCCTGAAAATGATATGATTTTTAGTCAAAATGCTCGAATGGGGCTTTATAATAAACGCCTTCCCTTTAATAGACAACTGAACAAAAATACTCTTACAGTAGGTTTACCAGGGGACGGGAAAACTTTCACCTTTGTGAAACCTAACCTGATGCAAATGAATAGTTCATTTGTTATCACTGACCCGAAAGGTCTTCTTGTCCGTGAGACGGGGAAAATGCTTGAAGACAACGGCTACAAAATCAAAGTCTTTGACCTGGTCAATCTGACCAACTCTAATCAATTCAACGTCTTTCACTATATGCACGATGAGCTAGATATTGATAGAGTTGCTGAAGCGATTATCGCAGGGACAAAACGGTCAGATAACATTGGTGAAGATTTTTGGAATCAGGCAGAAATGCTATTAATAAGGGCATTAATTGGATATCTTTATTTTGATGGAAAGGTATTAAATAAATACGAGCCAAATATTGCTCAAGTAGCAGACCTTTTGAGAAATATCAAAAAAGATGATGATGAAATTCCTAGTGTTGTAGAGAGAATGTTTGAAGAACTCGAAGAGGAATTACCAGGTAACTATGCTAATAGGCAGTGGGAATTGTTTAATAGCAACTTTGAAGGCAAAACAATGACGTCTGTATTATCTATCGCTTCTTCACGTTTTGCCGTCTTTGACCATGAAGCGGTTAGAAACCTGACCGCCCGTGACTCAATGGAAATGGAAAAATGGCAGACTGAAAAAACAGCCGTCTTTATCGCTATTCCTGAAACAGATAAGTCTTTCAACTTTATTGCTACAACAATGTTTACAATGATGTTTAGACAATTACCTAAAACGGCAGATGAAATTATCCAGGGATTACATAATGATTGCAAAGCTGAAGATTTACTTCACATACGACTAATATTAGATGAATTTGCCAACTTTGGACGTTTCCCAAACTTCACGGAAACACTTTCTTCAGTTCGCTCCCGTGAGATTTCAATTGATATTATCATTCAAGCCATCAGTCAATTGAAGGCACTCTATAAAGACCAATGGGAGACCATATTCAATAACTGTGCTACCCTGGTTTACTTGGGGACGAATGATAAGGAAACAATGAACTATTTCTCAATGCGAAGTGGTAAGCAGACTATCAATGTTAAGAATCAGTCGCAAACAAGAGGAGTGCAAGGGTCAAGCAGCCAGACTCTTCAGACGATTCAACGTGACTTGCTCACACCTGATGAGGTGGCTCGTATTGGGGTTGATGAAGCTCTAATTTTCATATCAAAACAAAATGTATTCAGAGATAAGAAAACTAATGTATCTCAGCATCCACGTGCTAAAGAACTGGCGAATAGTCCAAGTGATACGAACTGGTATCGTTATACCCGTTCCATGTCTGATATGGATGACTGGGACATTAATGTAAATCATAACAGGCAAATAAATGCTAGTGCTTCTGAAATATTGACAATGGAATTACCTTTTAAAATTTCATAATTGGAGACGACAATGAAAGAAACAAAGAAAGTAGAAGGCATAGGCTATTTTGATTCATTCTTTTCAGCTTTAGATATATCAACAATAGCTTCTGCACTAAAACAATTTGCGTTGGAAGAACGTGTAACAGAAGATATTGAACCAGGTGAAATCCTAAATCATTTTATTAGCACAATCATAAGAGAAATAGAACTAGAGGAGTTTATAACATTAGCTCCTCAACTCTTTACATATCCTACAACATATGATGGCATCTTAGAAGTCGAAAGTATTCCTATTTCACACGATCAACTACACTATCTACAAGAAAATATAGATTCATTACTTCAAACTAAAATAATAGCTACTTAATGAATAGAGGAAGTGCCAATGACAAATATTGAAAACTTAAAAAATCTATCAATCCTGGACGTAGCAAATAAGCTAGGAATGGAAGTTAAGCGTACAGGAACAAACACTTTTTCATGGGCAGAACATGATTCGTTTACAATTAATACTAGAGATAATTATTTCAATTGGTTTGCTCGTTCAATTGGTGGGGATGTTATTAAAATGGTTCAAGTCGTTCAGGAAGAATTGACAGGGGAGAAGCTTTCTTTTAAGCAAGCAAAACACTTTTTGGAAGAAGGTAGTTTTGACGTGGTCGATGTGACCAATGTTCCTGAAAAAGAACCCTTCAGCTATTACCTTGAGCCTTATGAAACTAAGTTCATAGAAGCCAGGGAATATCTGAAGGATGTCAGGGGCTTGTCTGATGAGACAATCGATTTTTTCGTAGAAAAAAACGTCGTATCACAAGCAACTAAAAAGACAGGGAACTACTATGAACCTGTCATTGTTTTCAAGAGTTTAGACAACCAAGGAGAGGTTATAGGTGCTTCTCTTCAAGGTATTAAGGAAAATCATGACCTTTACGAGAGAGGGCGCTTAAAACAGATTATGAGGGCTTCTGATGGTATGACGGGAATGCACGTTGATATTGGAAAACCTAAACGATTAGTCTTTGCGGAAGCTCCAATTGATTTGATGAGCTATTATGAACTTCACAAGGATAGTCTTGAAGATGTCCGCCTAGTTGCGATGGATGGCTTAAAAGAATCAACGGTGAGCCGTCACGTGGCAGAACTCTTGTCTGAAGTTGGTGAACTTGATGATGAGGTTGACCAGGAGAAAAAATCTTCCTTCCTCGCTAAAACAGCTAAATTAAGCACTTTTTTTAAGGATGGAAAGCACCAGGACTTAATTACCCTTGCAGTTGATAATGATGAAGCAGGTCACACCTTTATTGAGCGTTTGGCCAATAAAGAAATTGGATTGATTCCAGATCTCCCCCCGAGATTGGAAAGTCAGGACAAGATGGACTGGAATGATTACCTGAAGGAAAGCAAAGAAAAAGCCCTTGACCGAAGTCAAGAGCCACTTAATAACATTGGGGGCGAACTAATCAATCGCAATTCCGGTTATTTAGAAGGCGAACCTTCAAGGACAGCACCACAGCCTGAAGAGTCAAAGACTCAACCTGATTTTCCTGCCAATGTTCAATTGTATTCTAACATAGATAAGGTTTCAGAGCAACAAAAAAAGGAGAGGACGTATCTACACATGGGTTATTTACAGCCCAAAGCTGAAGGTAGTACCGCACCCGTACTTGAAACAAGTACCTTTGAACGCTCTGTTACCAGTCGCCCTACAATATCCTCTCAATATCTACATTTTAGCATAACTGATGACCTAAAGTCAAGAAGAACACGTCTTGAACATTCGGTTACTAGACATGATTTAGCTAAAATAAACAGACGTGGACACGATATTCAGGAAGCTGCTCGATTTTATCGGGATGAGCTAGCAAATTCTACTATCAGCTATTTTACGTCTGATGGAAATGTCGTTCAAGTCAATTTTCAAGAGAAGAATTTCATGCATTTGACAGGTCTTAAACCACTTGGAGAAGGACAGACACCTGAAAAGACTTTGTATGATTTTGCAACTGGTGGAGAGCTTACTTATGAGGATCTGTTGTTGTCAAATGATAATTCAACTCTTAATAAAATCAAGGTACTTCCTGATCTGAAAGTAGCCCTGGAGCTGAATTCATTTTACTTTAATGATTTACAAAATATAGACCGTTATAAAGGACGTTTTGATAGCCTTATTAAAGCTGATGATAAAGATATTATGCTTTTGTTTAGATCTAATACAGAAGATGGAACAGTCCCTGTTTCGGTTTTCAAAGCTAGAAAAATTCTCAATACGGAGCTTAAACAAGCAACTAAGAATGAAATTATTGGGATATACCGTGAACGTGATGGAGTGATTGAAAAGATTGCTTTGAATCATGAAAAGATTATTGATAATGGAAGAGCAATGGTAGAAACTTTGAAAGAACTTCAAAAAACAGAACATGTCAAAGATGAACCAAATTTACAAAATGGAGGTCTAGCTATGGCAGACAATAATGAACCAAATTTGAGAAATCGCATTGAGCAAATTCTCAGAGAAGATGAAGAGAAAAAACAAGCTGAAGCACGAAAAGAAGAGCTTGAACGTGATTCAGATGGTGATGGTATTCCTGATGAAGTTGAAAAAGCTCAAGGGACAAGTCCTTTTAATGCTGACACAGACGGTGACGGAAAGTCAGATCATGAAGAGGTCAGTTATGGGTCAAACCCGATTGACAGCAATCATCCAAATAATCAAAATCAACCTTCACCTGAACCACAAAAAAGCGTTGCTGAACTGATTCAGGCAAAAGACAGTAAGGGGCTTTCTCAACTTTTGAAGGATGGCGTTAAAGACTATTTTCAGTCTGACACTTACAAACAATACTTGACCACAATGAGTAAATTTCACAATTACTCACCGAGAAATATTCAGTTGATTTTAATGCAAAACCCTGAAGCTTCTCACGTGGCATCCTTCAAAAAGTGGAAGGATGAATTTGAGAGAAGTGTCAATAAGGGAGAAAAGTCATTACG
>ERZ773267.2162-NODE-2162-length-10103-cov-3.233380_pt1 | contig 10103 bp, 6 predicted proteins | sample MGYA00511959_ERZ773267 | MGnify/ENA primary metagenome ERZ773267 (study PRJEB29015, sample SAMEA2738165) | human oral metagenome | biome: human oral; feature: human-associated habitat; material: saliva | place: China | collected 2240 ... | reverse complement strand
GCTTCTCGAAGAAATCCGGGGGAAAAACAGAGGAAGGATGCGGAAGAGCAGAGGGATAGCGGAGCACGAAAGGAAATCGGCTTGGGGAAGGATGGGAAGTCAAGCTCCATCGATTATCGTTTCACTCCTTGCCTGGAAAGCTTTCGTTGTGCCCACTGCGGAAAGGAAATTCATCCTGAGGGAGCAGGTTCTCAGCATAGAAATCATTGTCCCCACTGCCTGTACAGTCTCCATGTGGATGAGGAGCCGGGAGACCGGAATGCTACTTGTCATGGGCAAATGGAGCCCATCGGCGTAATCTCCAAGGGAGATGGGGATTGGAGCATTCTACACCTTTGTAAGTCCTGCGGAAAGCTCTCTTTAAACCGGGCTTTGGCGGATGATAATCCTCTGCTTTTAATGCAGCTTGCGGTGAAGCCCTTGTCTTCTCCCCCCTTTCCCATGTCCTTCCTGTCTCACTTTTTGGAAGAAAAGGGAAAGTAGGGCATAAAGCTTAACATAGAGCAATGAAGTAAAGAGAAGCAGAATAAAGAATAGCGTAGTAAAGATAAGTGTAGTAAAGCAAAGAGAAGTAAAGAGTGGTATAGCCAAGAACGGTATAGTGAGATAAGGTTTAAAGTAGAATGGAGTAGTATGAAAAAGAATCTTTTGGTGGCCCAGTCCGGCGGTCCTACTGCGGTAATCAATGCCAGTCTTTCCGGGGTAGTCTGGAAGGCTATGCAGGAGGAAAAGATTGATAAAATCTATGGGGCACAGCATGGCATTGCCGGCGTGTTTTCAGAGGAATTTGTGGAGCTGAAGGCCTGCGCCGAAAAGCAGATGGAAGAGCATTTTCCGAAAAAAGAGGAAGAAAGTATCCTCCTTTCTCCCTTTGGAGACTTTCTTTTGGAAAAAGGAAGCACAAGGCAGGAGGCGGCGTATTTTTCCAGACTGGCTCAGACCCCTGCGGCGGCACTGGGCTCCTGCCGTTTAAAACTGAAGAATCCACAGGAAGATCCAAGAGAGTTTCAGGAGCTCTTATCCGTTTTTAAGACGTGGAATATAGGCTATTTTCTCTATATCGGGGGAAATGACTCCATGGATACCGCTTGGAAGCTGTCCGCCTACTGCCAGGAACAGGGGGAGGACATCGTGGTGGTGGGGGTACCCAAAACCATAGATAACGACTTGGAAGGAATCGACCATTGTCCCGGCTTCGGTTCCTCCGCCAAGTATATTGCAGCCTCTCTTTTGGAGCTGGAGCGGGAGTGTCTGGTTTATGACACCAAATATGTAATGATTGTGGAAATGATGGGAAGAAATGCAGGCTGGCTTACCGCTGCCGCCGCTCTTTCCGCAGAAAAAGGAAGTATTCCCTACCTTATTTATCTGGAGGAGCAGAGCTTTTCCAAGGAGCAGTTCCAAAAGGATGTGGAGAAGGCTCTTCAGCAGTCCGACCAGGTGATGGTAGCAGTTTCGGAGGGCATTAAGGACAGTAACGGAAAATTCCTTTATACCTACGGTCGAGAGGAAGGGAACAAAGATGCCTTTGGACACAGCATTGCCGGAGGAGCGGGAGCGGTACTGGAGCAGATGATTTTAGAGAAAATGTCGGTGAAAACCAGAAGCATCGAGTTTAATCTTTTACAGCGCTGTGCGGGACATTTGCTTTCGAAAACCGATGTGGAGGAGTCCTTTTTACTGGGAGCACAGGCAGTGGAACTGGCGGTATTGGGAGAAAACGGGAAAATGTCTTCTCTTCGGAGAATATCCTCCGAACAGAACTCTTCTGAGAAGTCTCCCGGACAGAAGGATTCGGAGAATTCCAATACCGGGAAATCCCCTAAAGCGGGAATCGGATATGCTGTAGAGTATTCCGCAGTTCCTCTTTCTGCAGTGGCCAATCGGGAGAAAAAAATTCCTTTATCTTGGATCGGAAAGGACGGACACAGTCTGGAAGAGGAGGCCTTGGCCTATCTTCGTCCCTTGATTTTAGGAGAATACAGCTGTGATTTCGTGGATGGGCTTCCCCAATATATTTCTTTTTTTGAGAAGTCCGGAAAATAAATTGCCTCGGGAGGGATGAGATGGATATTAGAAAAGCTTATGTAGCCAATAAAAATCGTTATGATAGCATGGAATATCGAAAGGCGGGGGAATCCGGTTTGTATCTTCCGACGATTTCTCTGGGGCTTTGGCATAACTTTGGAGAACGGAATTCTCAGGAGCAGATGCAGGATATTCTTAGAGAGTCTTTTGATTTAGGCATTACCCATTTTGATTTGGCCAACAATTACGGTCCCCCTTATGGAGAGGCGGAGCGAAATTTCGGTATTCTGTACCAAAGAGATTTTCGCCCTTATCGGGAAGAGCTTCTGATTAGCACTAAGGCAGGCTATGATATGTGGGAGGGTCCCTATGGAAATGGCGGTTCCCGAAAGTATTTGCTGACAAGCTGTGACGCTTCCTTGAAACGGATGCAGTTGGATTACGTGGATATTTTCTATCACCATCGTATGGATCCGGATACCCCTTTGATGGAGACTATGTTGGCTTTGCTTCAGATTGTGCAGTCCGGTAAGGCAATTTATGCGGGAATCTCCAACTATGACGGCGAAACTATGAAAAAGGCTATGGAGATTGCGAAGGAAATACGGCTTCCCTTGGTCATTAACCAAAACCGTTATTCCATCTTGGATAGGAAGGTGGAGGAAAATGCCTTAAAGGCTGCCGCAAAAGAAGAAGGCATGGGGCTTATTTGTTTCAGTCCTTTAGCTCAGGGGCTCCTTTCCAACCGCTATGTGGAGGGGATTCCCGAGGATTCCCGGATGATGAAGGACGGAAGATATTTGCATAGAGAGGACTTTACCGAGGAAAAACGGCAGATACTTGCAAAGCTTTTAAAACTTGCCGAGGAAAGGGGACAGAGCCTTTCCGAAATGGCTTTATCCTGGGTGCTGCGGGATAAGTCCACCACCTCCGTTTTGGTGGGAGTCAGCAAGAAGGAACAGCTTTGGGAAAATGTGAAGGCGCTGGAAAACACCTGCTTTACGGCGGAAGAGGAAGAGGCTATTCGAATTGCCACTGCCCTGTAATCGGAGAAAATTAGAAGAAAAAGGGTACGAAAAACGAAAAAATTGTGCAGTTCGAAGAAGAAAAGAGAGAAAGCTGGACTTTCCTCTTTTTTTTTATTAGAATTTAAAGTTCAGGAGAAGAAACGAAGGAACGGCGAAAAACTCAGGGTTGTTTTGAAATAGTATTGATTTTCTGGAAATAAGGAGAATGAAAATGCCCAAACGGGGAAAGGTCCTTCACAAAGAGGACAGGAAAAATAGCGTCGGTCGTCTGCTTTTCGTAATACTGGCAGTGATTATACAAATTATCTGGTTTTGGTTCTTTCTGTATTATCTGACAGAAAGTTACCTTTGGGCGTCCATCTTTGCCAGAGTCTTTTCCATAATTATGGTTTTGGGGGTATTTGCCAAGCGAACCAATGCCTCTATTAAGATGACCTGGATTTTTATGATTATGGCTTTTCCGATTTTGGGAATGCTTTTGTATCTTTTGGTTTACGGCTCAGGCTTTACAAAAACCATGCGGAAGAGAATCGAAGCGGCGGATGCCATGCTCTTCCCTTATCTGGATCAGTCTCATTTGATTTCGGATCAGCTGAAAAAGGAAAACAAATCCGTGGGAAATCAGTTTGCTTATCTGGAGCGAGGCGGAAAGTTTCCGGTGTATCGCAACACGGAGATTGTATTTTATAAGGAAGCTTCTCTGGGCTTGGAGGCACAGCTGGAAGCCCTGTCCCAGGCGAGGAAGTTTATTTTCATGGAATATCATGCCATAGAGGATCGACAGTCCTTTGGAGAAATCAAGGAAATTCTTCGCAAAAAGGCGGAGGAAGGGGTTGAGGTTCGCCTTTTCTATGATGATGTGGGTTCCATCGGCTTCATTGATCCGAAGTTTGTGCAGGAACTGGAAGAGTGGGGCATTCAGTGTCGTATCTTTAACCCCATTGTCCCTATGGTGAATCTTTTCATGAATAACCGAGACCACAGAAAGATTACCGTTGTGGACGGTCAGATAGGCTTTACCGGAGGCTATAATCTGGCGGATGAGTATTTTAATATTCATTCTCCCTACGGCTATTGGAAGGATACAGGTATTCGACTTCGGGGAGAGGCGGTAGGTACTTTAACCCTGCTTTTCCTGGAAATGTGGCATGCCATGGATGATAGTCCAGTGCGGGGACTTTACAATTATTTGCCGAGACATTGGGATCGTTATACCGGACAGGGCTATTGCGCGCCCTATGCCTATGCGCCAACAGACGGATTTCCCTTGGGAGAGGACGTCTATCTGAATATGATTCAGTCCGCTACGGAAAGCATTTACATTACCACGCCTTATCTGATTATTACCGATGAGATGAGCAGAGCTTTATGCCTTGCGGCAAAGCGAGGGGTGGATGTGCGGATTGTCCTTCCGGGAATTCCGGACAAGACCTTTGTTTATGCTGTTAGCCGTTCTTACTATCCCCGACTTCTTCGGGCAGGAGTCAGAATTTATGAATATACACCGGGCTTTATGCATTCCAAGCAGATTTTGGTAGATCATGTTATGGCGGCGGTGGGAACCTTTAATCTGGATTATCGTTCCTTCTACCATCATTTTGAAAATGGAGTTCTGCTGTACGAAAGTCCCTGTATCTTTGATATTGCGGACGATTTCCATGAGCTTTTCCGTACTTCCACGGAAGTCAGCCCGGATAAGGGGCATAATCGAAGCCTTTTCACCAGAATGAAACAGGGCGCTTTGAGACTGATTGCACCCTTACTATGATTTAAGTAGACCCTTGTTTTTTTGAACTTTATCTTTTGCATGCTTCTTTTCGAGGTTTTGGTTTCCGAAGCTTTAGGATGCAAATTTTCAGACTACTCCCTTAAAAATTTAATATATTTTAAAAGATTTATTTCTGTAAATATGTTAAAATAAGTCTGTTCAATCGACAACTGAAGACAAAGGGAGGAAACAGAATGAAAAATTGTCCGAATTGTGGACAGGAAGTCCAAGACGAGGAGAAGTTTTGTGAGCACTGCGGAGAAAAGCTGGAAGGCGCAGAAACTGTAAGCGCTGAGGCAGGTGCTACCGGTGCTGAAACAAGCGCTGCAGCAGAAAGTAGTGAGGTTGGAGCAAATGCTGATCATGCAGTAAGTGCTGCAACAGCTACAGAAGCTACTCCTGTAGAGCCCCAGGCAAGCTATTCCTATGCACAGACTTTAGAGGAGGCTCCTGCGGGAAAGAAGGGCATGAAGCTTTTAATCCCTGTCGTTGCCGTAATTATTCTTCTTTGCGCAGGCTTTTTTGCCTTTGGAAAGAAGTTACTTTCCGGTGGCGTGGCTTTAAGCACAGAGCAGAAGTTCCTTCATTATCAGGAGAAGTATATCCAGGATAAGATGGATGCCATGGTGGCCTTAGGCTTTATTAACGAGGATTTAAAGCAGTCTTCCGATATGACCCTTACCGGAGAAATCGAAGGCAGTGACGAAATGAATAAGTATCTGAAGGATTCTCAGATTCAGTTAAAGTATGACATGGATGCGGAGAAGAATTCCTTTATCGTGAATTTAAGTGCCAAGATCATGGGTACAGATTTACTGGAAGGCTTTGCGGATTATCGTGACGGAAAGATCGGCTTTGCGATTCCTGTAGCGGATGAGCACTACTATCGGGGAGATTTAAAGACCATTATGAAGAATCTCACCGAGCAGGATATTGTGGCTCCGGATTTAAAGAAGTCTGCAGAGAACAGAAAGCGTTTGGTGGAAATTTCCAAGAAGTACGGAGATCTCCTTGTCGGTAGCATGAATAAGGATAACTTAACGGTAGAAAAGAAGGAATTCACCTTAGAGAATCTGAAGGAGAAGTATACCGGAGAGGTTTACGTATTTAAGCCCACAGAGGAAGATTTAAAGAATTTCTATGAGAAGCTGGCAGATACGGTAGAAAAGGACAGTGATTTAGAGTCTCTTTTAGAGGATGTTTATGCGACCAGCACCTGGGACAGCGCTTTAGGCATGGGAGATGCAAAAACGCCGAAGGATCAACTTAGTGAGCTGGCAAAGGAGATTCGTGATAATGCTGCGGATACCGCTAAGGAGATGGCGGACAATGAATTCCAGTGGCAGATTGCGGTTGTTGACGGAGATTTGAGACAGGTTCTGCTTTCTACAAAGGACGATTCCTTCTCTCTGGAGATTGCCAAGAAGGGCAAAGAGGTTACCGAGCAGATTAATGTTGTAAGCTCCAGCTCCGAGAATATGTACTTAAAGAACAGCTACAGTGTAAAGGATAAGATGCTGGAGGGAAGCATTTCCGGCGGTAACGGTGTTCTGGATGTTAAGGCTTTGGAATATAAGATCGATACCACCAAACATTCCGCTTTAATGCCTTACGGAACCTATATTGTAGAGGATCCTACAGGAATGGGAGCAAAGCTGACCCTTACTGTTTCTGACGGAGAGAAGGGCAGCAGCGATCATGAGATTGTAGTAGAGGGCTTACAGAACTACTATATGCCATTTAGCAGTGCGAAGATTAATCTGAACACCACCAAGACCGGTACAGCTACACTTCCGAAGGAAGAGGAAGTGGATATTTCCAACTATAGCCAGGAGGATTTCGATAAGTTGAGCGAGACTATTGGAAATGGCTTAGCGAAGGTAGCATCTACTTTACAGGGAGAACTTGCAGGATGATGAAGGAGAGCCTTTGTGAGATAAACAACTTAGGCCTTAGGTATCATAGAGGAGAGAGCGCCATATTACAGGGGCTCTCTCTTTCCCTATTCAAAGGAGAAATCGTAGGGATTCGCGGAGAAAACGGTGCCGGAAAAAGCAGCCTTTTAAAGGCAATTGCCGGTCTGCTTCCCTATCAGGAGGGAGAAATCCGGATGCCTAAGGAGGTTCGAAAGGGCCTTTCCTATCTGCCCCAGGACCTGTCCCTCTATGACAGCCTGACGGCATTGGAAAATCTGATTTTTTACGGAAAAATTCAGGGAATACCGGGGAGGCTTTTAAAAACCAGAGGGAACTGGCTTCTGGAGGAGTTGGGACTTTCTCAAAAAAGCCGGGAAAAGCTGTCCGCCCTGTCCGGGGGAATGAAGCGCCGGGTGCATTTGGCATCGGCTCTCATGCTCCGTCCAAGCATTTTGCTTTTGGATGAGCCCACTGTGGGCTGTGATGGGGAATCCTACTACAGGATTCGAGACCTGCTTTTGAAAATGAAGAAGCAGGGCACAGGTATGCTGCTCATCAGCCACGGAAGAGGGGAGCTGGAGGATCTGGCAGATAGAATTTTAACTCTGGAACAGGGAAGACTTTTGTAGAAGAAGTAGGGGAGAGGAAGAGCATGAAGGGATTTTTTGCGGCCATTTGGAAGGACGGAAAGTTATTTCTCCGAAAAGGAGGACTGTTTATTTTGCTCTTTCCCTTGTTACTTTTCCCCCTTTTTGCCTTTTTCTTTCAAGGACAAAGCAGCCAAATGCAGGCCTTTCCGGTAATGGTGATTGATGAAGATCAAACTATTATGTCCAAAACCCTGATTCGGGAAATGGAGAAGGTGGAGCTGTTTTCTACCGTTATCAAGGAAGAGGGAGAAATCGGACAGGAAGGTAGAGAAAAGGCCTTCCAGGAGGGAGTAGTAGGCATTTTACGGATTCCCAAGGATTTCTTTTATACCGCCTATCGCTTTGAGGGGGAGCCGGTGGATTTAAGCTTAAACGCCAATCGCCCTACGGAAAGTCTCCTGTTTCAAAGCATTTTCACCTCCATTATGGAAATTATGGAGAAGGAACAGGAAATCAGTAAAGGCGTTTTTCATGCTCTGTACGGAGAAAATCTTTCCAAACAAGAGGAGGAAAGTCTCTATGAGCATGCTTCGGAAAGATTGCTTACGGCAGTTTTAAAGCGACAGCTTGTTTTTGATGAGGAGGGGCAGAGTAGCCAAGTGGAGAAGGCCCTTTCCCTTCGCGTCTTTTCCTTTATTTTTTTCTTCCTTTTGGCATTTTGTGCCCTGTCTTCCGTTTTTTCGGTGCCGGAAGAGGAAAAGAAGGGAATTCCTCAGCGATTTGCCTTGCTGGGGGGAAAAGGGTTTTTCTTCTCTAAGCTCCTCTTTTTATTCCTTTCTACCCTACCCCTTTTGCTGCTCTGCTTATTTGCGCTGCAAAAGTCTCTAGACCTTTCCCTAGAACAACTGATGCCGATTGCATTCACTCTCTTTGTAGAACTCTTGAGCTTCTTCTTTTTCTTCTATCAATTGTTCCGAATTCTGGGAGAGGAGAGCACAGCAAAATTACTATCCTTTTCTCTACTTTTTTTGGGAATTCTCTATACCGGAAAGCTGTTTGGAGAGAGCAATGCACCGGAGTTTGTGAAGCGTCTTTCTCCTATTACCGTGAATCGAATGGTCTTGGAGGGTGTCCGGAGAGGGCTTCCCTTCTCTACTGTACTGTCTACTGCCTTTCCCCTGCTTTTCTGGGATGCCTTGGCCCTTGCCTTAGGAGTACTTTCAGGAATATATTTTAAGCTTAAAACATTTTCTAAGCGAAGAACAATTTCCCGGAAGCTTCAGGGAGAATCTAAGAGACAAGATGGACAATTCGGACAAGATAGACCGGACGGACAACACGGACAATATAGACCCGGCGGACAATACAAATCATACGAAAAGTCTGCATCTATTTTTCCCTGCTCTCTGCTTTCCCTTCGCTTTTCCCTCCTCTTAGGTGGCGGCAGGGGCTTCCTTTTGCTTGTTCTTTTCCTTCTTTCTCTTTTTTCCTATTCCCGGGTCGGGGGGAAAGAGAAGCTTTCTCTTATGCTGGTACGGGAAGATCAGGGAGCCTGGAGTGAAGAATTGATACAGGAGCTGCAGCAGGAAAAGGGGCTTCAAGTGGAAGTCGTGGAAAATCAGGAAGCGAAAAAGGCTCTTTTGGAGGGCAGTGTAGAGGGGGTACTTTGGATTAAAGAGGGCTTTACCGGAGATACGGAGGGAAGAGGAAGCTTACATTACGAAAGTAGCGCGGATTCTCTGGCGGAAATGGGCATTCGAGAAATTGTAGCCGCTCTCAGCAGCACCCTTCGCATGGAAAAGGGAGCTCTTAGCTATGGAGAAAGCCTTTTAGGAAGAAGCCTAAAGGAATCGGAAAAAGAAGCGATAGAACAATCCATTGCCAAAAGTAAGAGAACGGAACCCCTGTATCAGATTCAAGAGCTGAAGGGAGAAAGAGGCAGAAGCCTGTTCCAGCCCAAGCGGGAAGCCGTATTAGGCTTTGTGCTGTACTTCTTCCTTTTTTCCCTGGGAACGACCTTGGGAAGAGAAGAAGAGAAAAAAGTTTTCCAAAGAAGCAGAACCTATCCCGCCGGAAGAATACGATACCATCTCAGCGGCATTCTACTCTTCGGTCTTTTGAGCTTGGGATTTTTTCTTGTGCTGGAGGGTAGAATTCTTTTGGGAATAGAAAAAGAAAGAGGTCTCCGCCTTGCAGTACTCTACAAGGATTTGCTCCTTCCGTTACTATGTACCCTGGGATTTTCCTTCTTCCTTTACAGCTTTGCCAGAAGACTTTCTTATTCCCTTTTCGGGGCAGAAATGGCAGGGGGTCTATCCTTAAGCCTTGGCCTGTTTTTCAGCTTCTTGGGTGGAAGCTTTATAGACTTCTCTTCCTTAAGCAATATCCCGGGCTTTATTCCCTACCTTTCCCCTATTGGAATCTATCAAATGGGAATGGAAGGATCCTCCCTCCCGATGGGAGTACTTGTAATATTAGGTATCTTACTCTTATAAAAGGGTCGGTATAAAAATCAAAAAATTTTCTAAGTAACATAGGTCTGAATTCGGGGTGCGCTCTTGCTAAGCCCGCCCTGCGCAGTGAAGAACTATACTCTTTGTAACGATGCGCTCTGATGTAGTATGGGTCTGTAATCGGGGCACGCTCTTGCTAAGCTCGCCCTTTGTAGTGAAGGACTGTATTCTTTGTAACGATGCGCTCTGATGTAGTATGGGTCTGTAATCGGGGCACGCTCCCGCTAACCTCGCCTTCGTAACAGTACTAACTTCAAGCT
>ERZ773267.2156-NODE-2156-length-10120-cov-9.267859_pt1 | contig 10120 bp, 4 predicted proteins | sample MGYA00511959_ERZ773267 | MGnify/ENA primary metagenome ERZ773267 (study PRJEB29015, sample SAMEA2738165) | human oral metagenome | biome: human oral; feature: human-associated habitat; material: saliva | place: China | collected 2240 ... | reverse complement strand
AACCGATAAGAAGCGTGACCAGGAGTTTGTGCGCCTGGAACCCACGGAGAAGTACGATGAGCTCCGTACCTTGGGTCCTTCCTCCGGGCCGCTGGTTTACACGGCGTTTGAGCGTAAGGGGCGTTTCATTCCTGCCACGGAGGCGCAGGCGGCGCAGAACGTGCCGTACCCTATTCAGCAGCCCGGAATGGATAACTACGACCGCGCCGGCTTGTACGCGTTCTTGGCGTACTTCTTTGCGTCGATGAATTACTTCTACCACACGGGCGATACGGAGCCTCTTTCTAAGGTCACGGACCCCGAAAAGGTGCTCCACCCCGAAATTCTTCGCCTGTACAGGGAGAAGCGCGGGTGGGTTATTTCGGCTGATAAAAATGTGCTGAGCGCCAATGTTGTTGATAATCTTGTTGCGGGTGAAAAGGCTGAAAATACGAGCCGAAATATCCTGGTGAGCACCCTGTACACGACTAAGGCTAAGGACCTTGCGTTTTATGTGACTGAGACGGGTGAGAAGCAGGATATCCGCAAATATTTGAAGTATCTGGGGCGTTTCTCGCTGGCTGTGGAGCATCTGCGTGGGCAGTGGGTGATTGTGGTTGACCGCGACGGCTACAGCAACCGTAACACCTACGAGCCGATCTACCCGCGAGGATTTGGGCAGCTGTAGCTTTCTCTATGTTGCTTCTTGAGGAACCCCCGCTGGGCAGTACTTTCGGTGCTGTGCTGGCGGGGGTTTCTTGCTGGACTTTCCGGGTGGGCTCTTCGCGGTTGGCTGGGGGAGGTGGAAGCAATGGGGGGTGGAATCCGTCCTGCTGGGTTCGTGTGCAGAGTGTGCGTGTGTTACCTTGAAGGGTGTGTGATTCTCACTGTCACCGAGAGGGAACACACATGCAACGAATGTGGGCGAGGATGCTCGTTCACTGTCACATCAACTTCCGGAAGTAAATATATGGGTAACGTCCACGCTAATACTGAAGCTGTTCCTTTTGACTTTGAGAGCGCTGAGGCTCTCAAAACGCATTTGACTCATCTAACTCAAGTAATCGAGCATCAGCTCCCTGCTCGCTATGGCGCCGACGGTACTTGTGGTGCCGCTCAACTCGCCCTGGAGGGGTTCACCGGTGGCTATGCACGAGTGTATAGAGCAAAGCTTGCTTCGTCATTTGCGCTGTTGCGAGAGTTTAAAGAGTGCTTTAGCAATGCAGCTCGTAATATGGAGACTTACATTCGTGCTGCCCGCGAGGAAGAACGCATCCGCCGAGAGATTACTGAATGGGAGAAGCTCAACGAACGTAATGAGATGATCAAACAACGTAAGGAGATGCTTTCTGAAGCATCAAAGGGGAGGGAATTCTCTCCCGGGCATTTGATGACGCCAAGTTCTGAAGAACTCGTTGAGCTTCCCCCTCGTCCTATGCCTTCCCACCCCCCGCATTTTGAGGTCTACACGCCCCGCCCTGTAGCTGACCCCTTCACTGGTGCTCAGGGTAACTCAGTTTCTTCAGGAGTTTCTCAAAGTGCTCTCGGACAGTTTGCCGAGGCAAACTCTTCTGCACAGGGTACTCAGCATTTGAATACCCAGATTGCGCTTGCTTCTGGTGGATCTACGGTTTCTATCGTGCCGCACAATGCGTATCAGCATCGTCAGGTCACTCTTTCTATGAATGCTGAACTTGGTCAGGCGCAGCTTCGCGTTGCATCCACCTATGCTCAGTTCCGTTCGAATACTTCATGGGGAACTTTTAACGCTGACTCTTTGATTGCAGCATTGCACACCTGGATTGAGGATGTCGATGCAGATGTCCATTGGCTGGGTAAGCTTGCTCAAACGATGTTTGATGTCGCAAGTCGTGGCTACTTGGAAAAACCGGCTATTGAACATCACGAAGAACTTTCAGGGCCTGGGGCAAGGGCTCAAATTAGCCTCGACATGAACCTTCTGAATGAGCTGATGCATGATGATATTCCTATGCATCACCTACTGCAGGTTCCCGGCATGAGCATTACTGGTGTAAATATCTCATCCGGCTACGCAAATGACCCCGTCAACATTGCAACCGGTAACTTCATTGAAAGTGAAGTTGACCTTCGCTCTCATGTAAACCCTGTGTTGCGTCTTGAGCGCACCTACAACAGTGTTCTCGCTGCCCTCCCGAATACCCCTCGTGGCGCTTTTGGTAAGGGCTGGTCAAGCATGCTGGATAGCCGACTTGAGCAAAACTCTGACAGCATCTCATGGCACACTGCCGACGGTCGTGAACTCGTCTTTGAACGTGATACGAACTCGGCTAGCGGGTATGCACGAACTCCCAACGCCCCCTACTGGCTGGAGAAGGTAACTGACTCAGCTCTAGACGAGGCACCTACACATAACGTGGATTCAGCCTCTGAGCCCTTCGAAGAAAATACCGAAGGACAAGAGGCCCTTTGGCGCGCCCTATACTCTGCTGTGAATAAAGCGGTCAAGTCTGCCCATCGTCTACTGCCGTCATCCTTTGAAGTAACGGAATCGTCTGAACCCACCTACTACTGGTCAGTTACTAACCATTCTGGTAGCCGTTATTTGTACGCTCCTTCGGGTGAATTGGTTGCTTTCATGGAGGGGCACCCCAGCTCAGTTGTAGTTGCTCTTTACAACCGTGGCTCAAAGGCTAATACCGGTGGGGAATTCGTAGCTCAGCGACCGAGTGCTTTGATTCAGCCTCTTAGCGCGCAGGGCATTATTTTCAGCTATGACGCCCAGGATTTTGTATCTGCTGCATCTCTTGCCAACTTCAATGAAGGCTCCTTTGAAGAACATTCATCAGGACAGGTTGAAAGCCAGCTGAACGATGTGCGCTATATCTACAGTTCTGCTGGCGTACTTTGTGAAGTTCAGCGACCTGATGGTACCCGCCGTTATGAACAGACGGAGGATAACCTTATCCACCGTGTCTGGAATGAAACGGGATATTGCGAGGTTGAGAATAGCTATGACGCTGACGGTCGCATCGTAGCCCAGAAGACCGAGCATGGTCGAAATATTAGCTACCGCTATGAGCACGGTCTAATGACCTTGATTGAAGATTCCGGAACCGGTGAGCACGCTAATATTTGGCGCTCAAACGAACACGGTCAGCTTGTTTCCCTCGTGGCTGGCGACGGAAGCCGCCAGTCCATGCGATACAACTCCTACGGTTACCGCACCTATATCTGCGAGCGTGACGGATCCGTGACGCATCGTAGCTACGATGAACGTGCTCGCCTTGTCTCGGAAAATACTCCGGAAGGTGCAGTCCACCGTTATACGTGGGATGAGTACGACCGTATGATTGCTCACCGAATTATGAATAAGAATCGGCGTGCAGGTACCCTCACCGAAACACGCTATACCTACTCCCAGAACCCGCTGGACCCTAACCCCCTGACTATTACCCGTAACGGAGGCAATACAACTTATCTTGAATGGGACAACGCCGGCCATTGCACCGCCGTCACTGATGAATCAGGATTCAAACAGCACTTTACCTACAATGACCGTGGACAGCTTCTGAGCTCCACGGACTCTAGTGGTGCGCAAACGCAGTATTCGTATGATGCTGCCGGCAACCTTCGCTCAGTAACTAATCCTCTCGGCGATACCCAGTATTTTGAGTGGGATGCGAGTGGACGACTCAGCACGGTGGTCGACGCGATGGGTGCTCGTTGGAGTTTATCTTATGCAGAAGCGGCTCAGAATGCTACGCCGACCTCCGAGCAGCACTTGACAGCGCTTACCGACCCTGAAGGTAACATCACCACTTTTGAATACTCAGCTGGTCACCTAAGCGCTGTGATTGATCCTATGGGTAACCGAACCAGTGTCGAACGCGACACCTGGGGCAACGTTATCTCCATGACTGACGCCGCAGGAGCCCAGACTCATTATGAATACGACGAACTCTCGCAGCTCGTCGCTATCATTGACCCCTGCGGGGCTCGTACCGAGTACGAATATTCTCTAACTGGCGACCTGAGCCGCATTGTGGACGCTACTGGTGTAGCTTTGAGCATTACCCACTCGCGCGCTCACGGTGAGTATTCAATGCGAGTTGAGGGCGCGCCCGGTAACTACGCCGTTGTAACCGATGCCCTGGGACGAGTTGTTTCTGCATCAAATTCTCTGATGACTATGGTGCCGGGCCTGGGTCCCGCTGGGTCTTTGCGTTCTGATTCTTCTCTTGCGGGGCTTGCTTCAGCTGGTAAGCAGCCTTCTGATCGTCCTGCAGGTCCTTGGGCGTCGTGGAGCTTGGTGCAGCCGGAACTTCGTGTTCCCACTATTTTTGGTTCCCGCGATAACGCATCGCCAGGCGATAGCGCCCTTACTGCTGCTCATCTTCCGTCTGTTATGACGATGTTTGAGAACCGTCAGGATATGGCGGCTCTCTTTGGGGTGCCCGTTCCTAAGTTGAACATTCCGGATGCCTCCGCCCTTCTCAACTCTTCATCTGATAGCTCTGCGCAGGCTGTGTATAACGTTCAAAGCCAGGTCGTTCAGATTAGCTCTGCCGATGGAGGGGTAGTTAGCTTCGAGTACGATGCTCAGGGACGTATGAGTCGTAGCATCAGTGCAGCTGGTCGAGAGACTTTCTTTGAATATGACGCGGCGGGCCGTTGTACCAGCCAGAAAACCCTCAAGAAAACGAGCGAGCTCGATGCTGATGAGGGTTACCTGGAAACTATCTTTACCTATGATGCTGCAGGTCGCCTGTTGGAGAAGACCATTCGGGATTCTGCAGATACTTCAGCTGCCCCGTCGCGCCTTGTACAGTACACTTACGATGCTGCTGGCCGACGCATTAAAGAAGATACGGGGGAGAAGGTCACCTGCTACAGCTACACTTCACGTGGCCTTATTGCACGTATTGAAGACAGTGTTGAAGGTACTCGTTCTTTCTCATACGATGCAGCAGGTCGCCTTGTGAGTGTTGATGACGCTTTGGGTGGTACCTCCCGTTGTGAGTATGATGCCCTCGCACGTCCTCAGCGCTGGATTACGCCTGCGGGTATCGTAACGAGCTACGAATGGGATGCGGCAGGACGCCTTCTGCGTGAAGAACGCTCGGGTACAAGTTTTACGGTTGAAAATGCGGCAGACTCTCTCGTACGTACTTTCTCCTACGATGCTGCAGGCCGTCTTCTGACGATGAACGATGGCGAACGTATCCGTTCGTTTGAGTATGATTACGCTCGCGGGGGTGTGCTCCGTTCGGTCACTGTTGATGGTGAACTTCAGGGAACTTTTGAATATTCCTTAATGAATGGACGTGGCTCTCAGCAGGGCGCGTTGAAGGTTTCGGTAAATGATGCAAAAGCAGAGCACATCTATGAGTACTCTGCATCTGGTAGGTTGCTGAGCCGTACTCGCGTACCCCATGGTGATATGAGCATGAAGCGCATCTCAAGTACGGTGTCTATTGCTGATCACATCACGGGTATTCTTCGCGTCCCGGACGCGAACCAGCGTACTCTGCATGCCTTGCAAGCGTTTAAGCAGCGCGGTGAGTACACGCTGAACTATACCTACGATGCAGATGGTGTTCTGGTAATGAGTAGCAACCCGTACGGCTCAGTGCGCTGGATGCGTGATGGTGCGGGTCGAGTGCGCCATACTCAGTCTAAGGACGTTTTTGCTCGCACCAGGGAGATGGAATTTACCCATGCTTCATGTGGTGCTTTGACCTCGATGAGTACAGAAGACACTCACGCCGTGTGGAAACTCGATCCTGTTAAGAATGTTCCCGTGGGGTACAAGGTAGAGCGTACCGGTACCCGTGAGTTGGGAACTGGGACTGCACCTGTCAGTACGTTTGCTGCTCATGTGGAATGTGACGCTTCTTCTCGGGTTGCTGTCTGCACTCTTGAAGATGCAGAAAATAACTCTGAGGCGCGCACTATGAAGTATCGTTATGATGCTTCTGGCGCTCTTACCTCTGTATCGGATGGTATTCAGGAACGAACCTGGACCTACGAAAACGGCATGATGGTCGCCGAGGCATTGTGTAAGCGCAATTGTGAGCAGGGAGATAACGCCCTGCTGCTGGAACGCGCCTTCAGCCATAATTCAATTGGTCTACTCAGCGCTGTTTCTGAGGTGCAGTATGGTGCCGATGGCGCTGTTCAGGATCGTTCTCGAACTGAGTATTTCTATAACGCTGCCGGTGAGCGCGTTCATGAGGTGACAACGGACGAGCTGACTGGGCAACGCCGTGAGCGTACCCTTGGGTGGGGTCACATGGGGCAGGTGAACGCTATTCGCCAGGGTGGTGAAGAATGGTCACTGCACCATGACATGACTGGTGAGCTTGCCTCCGTGCATACTAGCACCACGGTGGATACCCTCGGTTCGTCTATGCCTTTGGTGTGGGACGCTGTCTCATCCGTACCTATGGTGCTGGGTGTGGGCGGAATGAGTGCTGGTTCTGTGCTGGAGAACATGTCTTCTGCGGAGGAACTGGGCTATGGTTTGGGCTGGTCTATGTCCTCTAGCCCGTGGGAAAGCGCTGTAGTTACTATTCCTACTGTTCCTGGTCTTGGCATGGATAGTGCTGGTCCGGCGGCTTCTTCTGTCAATGTTGCTGGCCTTGACTTCATGGGTTTCCGTGTGGCTGACGCTAACATGCGCCGTTTCGTGTCCACTGACGCTTTGAGCTCGGTGCCGGGTATTGTGCACGGTGCGGACGTGAATTCGTTTGTGGGCTGGAATCCTATGTCTCTGGTAGACCCGTGGGGTTTGCGCCCGATGTCGGTGAGAGAGTTTAGGGACTACAAGGTTAATGAAACAAGGAAGAAAAATTATCTTACCTCTATTTTTGTTAATGAGTTAAAGAATTCTCCATTCATGTTTCTCTTGGCTGCAAATTACTATAATTCATATTTGCCGTTTGAATATGAAGAGTATATGGATAATGTTAAGCCAAAAATTGAAGACCTAAATGTTCAACGACAGCATGGATATAGTGGGGATATTCCTCCCGTGCCTCCGCGAAAGATTAACGAAGTGGCGCAACGCATGAATTCAGTTAATGACAATCAGCATGTTAAAGATATGGAAAAATCTCAAGGAAATGCTGGTTATTCCTCCATTCAAATTGATGTATATGAGGGGAAAAAATCAGATGGATCAAAAGAGAAGGTGGCATACGTATATATTCCCGGCACTGATTTTGATTTTTCGATGAAGGATGGTGAGCTTGGGTCCATTGGAAATAATCTTGGTCTGGCTGGTAACACCTCTGATAAATCTGTTGATGATTTGTCGCCTTATCACCGTATGGTTGAGGAAGCAATGGATCGAGCTCGTTTGCAAGGTGTAGACCGAGTCGTGATGGTTGGCCACTCTCAGGGTGGGGCCGTAGCGTATTCGCTTGCTAATAATAAGGAGTTTAATAGTAAATATAAGGTGTCTAATGTTGTAACTTATGGTGCGCCGACCAGCAATCTTGAAGGACAACGCGATGATCTTGACCATCATTTTAACTACGTGGCTGTTGTGAACGAGAATGATGTGGTTCCTGGTCTAACACCTGGAAAGCAATACGGTGAGCCTGCAAATCGTGTACATGTCGTTGAGAGCGATAAAGCTAGTGGAGGCATGGATTCTCACGGTATGAATATCTACGTCGATGCTACTCAGCGGTATGTTGCTAGTGGCTATGGTGATGATGAAGGTGTTGATATCGATGCACAGGCATACAGCGCCCAACAAGAAGCGCAAGGTGTAGAAGAAGGAACCGGTATGTATACCGGTAGAAATACCTCAAAGAGTAGTCCTTACGGCCGTGCGATGCGAGAAAGCCTTCGACATTAGGTAAGGAGAGAAAATGACTGTCGATCCAGAATGGACTAAAAAATTCTTCAATCAAGAAGACTACAGGGGTGCATACCATCTTGTCGATACTGACATGATTGGAATTTACACCCCCGCAGACCAGCAGCACCCTGCATATTCTGCGCCGCCGCCAGACTACACCTACACGTTTACTAAATTTCTAACGTCCGCTGATTTGGAATTCTATAATATCTACTATTATCAATGCCAAAACTATATGCTTTTGGCATCCGATTCGCGTCGCCTCGAATATGCAATGACCGCCCAAGAAATGTTCTTCCCTGCCATTCAAGATATCTTTGATGAGGGAAAAGGCTGGGTTATTACCCCAGACCAGCAGATCTTGACCATGCATATCCTTGAGGCGCAGCCGCGCATCCATAACGAAGAACAAAAAATCTTCGACTGGAACGTCAAATTCGACATCCTCCCCGAAGCAAAAGTCTTCCGGAAAGACACCGGGCAGCTACAGCCCATCGCCGAATTCGACACGCGCGGACTCCTTCGCGACGGAGCAATCCACGGGACCTTGCGCTCGCGTTTCCTCGATCCCGGATGGGATATTCACTTCATCCCTGAAAAGGAGGTATAACCATGGGACCCCAACGTAAGGAACAGGAGACGAACACCCAGCAGGGTTTCTCTCAGGAAACCCATCCGGTATCTTCTGGTCAGCTACTCGCTCATCAGCAGGTACCGCGGAAGCCCCGTTTTTCTCGTCGTACCCTCGCAATAGGGGGCGTGGGCACCCTCGGCGCTCTCTTCGTTGGTCGGCAGACCGGTATCCTTGCCACCAATGAGGAAAAGCAAGAAGTACGACTTCTCAAACGGGACAAGGTGCTGGCTTCCCTTGAGCCGGCTGAGAAGTTTGATGAGCTTGTCAAACAGGGTGATTCAACCGGTCTGCTTGTCTATACCGCCTACGAACGCAACGGCAGGTACGTGCCCGCCACCGAAGAGCATGCCGCTCAGAATGTGCCATACCCCGTTCTGCAACCGGGCATGAATGAGTATAACCGCGGTGGTTTCTACATTTTTCAGGCGTACTTTTATGCCGCTCTGAACTATTTCTACTACACCGGGGATACTAAACCGCTCTCCGAAGTGATCGATCCCGATGAGATCATTTCACCCGAGCTTTTTCGGCTGTATCGGGAAAACCGCGGCTGGCTTATCGCCAGTCAGGACGTGTATCGTGTGCAAGTCACAATTCCAGGTATCGGTAGACGCCAAAAGAACGGTCGCAATATCAGCGAATACCAGGCAAGGCGACGTATTCGTGATGAAGCTGTCTTCTATGTGCCCCAAACGGGGGAGAAGCTACCCATCGATAAGTTCTTGAAGACCGGCGAGGAAGAGTACGCTTTCCTCTGTGCGGAGCACCTGCGCGGCCGCTGGGTGCTGGTGGAAGACGATAAGGACGCCACGCCGCTGTACCCTCCGGGATTCTCCCTCGAAGGGCTAGAGGTATAAGGACCCACCTTCCCGGTAGCCGCACGCCCTCACCGATAACCACACCGCACCAACCACCCTAGGAGACATATGGAACAGTCGCCCCAGAACCCGGGCGGACCCGCGCAGGCTAGCGCCGTGCAGGGTAGCTACTTGCCGGAGAATACTGCGCAGAGCAATGCTGCAGAAAACACCGCGGTAGATGCTACTGCGGCACCTGCCGCAACCACCCTCCAGAGCCCCGCGCAAGACCCCGTAGCAGGCACCGCCTCCACGGCTCCCGCCGAGGCGGTAGCACCCGCCCCCGCAGAGCCCAAGCGTATGGGCCTCTACTCGCTCATCTGCCTCCCCACCGGTGGATTCACTGCTTTCTTCATCGCAAACGCTCCCTACCACTGGATGTACTACGCCTATTGGGTATCTTCCTCGGTAGCAACGGCTACTCTCATCATTTCGTTTGTTGTTTTGCTGTGCGTCTGCTTCACCTACTGTGCTCTTGCGGCGCTCATCGTTGAGAAGATCGCTACCCGAAAACTGCCCTGGAGCCGTTCCCTCGCCATAAGTGCACGCGCTACCGCGCTTCTTGTGATTGTTCTGACGATTGCCTTCTTCTGCATTGAAGCGTATCTCTTCCGAGGCAGCCTCCGAGGTGGCTACTAGCACACCGTAGACAAACACCACCGGCAGAATACCGGCAGGGTAGAGCCCCCTAAGCTCCGCCCTGCCGGTACTTCGTATCCGGGCTCAATACGATCAGCGAACGTGGGGTGAGAATAGTCAACGTGGAGCATAAAACCGCGCCGAACCAGTGAAAATATG
>ERZ773267.2155-NODE-2155-length-10126-cov-3.211896_pt1 | contig 10126 bp, 6 predicted proteins | sample MGYA00511959_ERZ773267 | MGnify/ENA primary metagenome ERZ773267 (study PRJEB29015, sample SAMEA2738165) | human oral metagenome | biome: human oral; feature: human-associated habitat; material: saliva | place: China | collected 2240 ... | reverse complement strand
TGACCACGATACGTTCCCTGTCAGCCCTGGTACTGGCCAGCTTCCTGGCCGCCTGCGCCAACATGAGTTCCCTGCCGCCGGCACCCGACAAGGCGCCCAAGCACAACTACGTCTACCAGATCGGCCCCGGTGACGAGCTGGACCTGAAGGTCTGGCGCAACCCCGACCTGTCGGTGAAGGTCCCGGTGCGCCCCGACGGCAAGATCACCGCGCCGCTGATCAAGGACATCGTGGCCGTGGGCAAGACGCCCCAGGTGCTGGGCCGCGAGATCGAGGAGAAGCTGGCCACCTACATCCGCGACCCGAGCGTGTCGGTGGTCGTGACCAAGATCGTAGGTGACCCGCTGTCGGTGGTCCGGGTCATCGGCCAGGCGCAGAGCCCTGGCGCCGTGCCCTATCAGAACGGCACCACGCTGCTGGACGTGATGACCAAGGCCAACGGCCTCACCCGCAAGGCGGCCGGCAACCAGGCCATCCTGATCCGCGCCATCGAGAACAACAAGCAGTACCGTGTCCGGCTGGAGGACCTGCTCAAGCGCGGCGACCCCAGCGCCAACGTCGAGATCGCCCCGGGCGACTCGATCATGATCCCGGAAAGCCTGCTGTAACGTCCGGCCGGCCGCCGGGCAGCCCCCGCATGGCGCCCGGCCGCCCCAACCGCGCATACTGCCCGACGCGACAAAGCATCTTCTGCACAGAGTTCCATGCTTGACCTCCTGAAGTCCTACAAAACCTACCTGTCCGGCCTGTGGAAGTATCGGGTCTCGGGTCTGGTGGCCATGCTCATCACCGGCGTGCTGGGCATCATCATCACGGTGGTGCTGCCCGGCAACTACGAGGCCACGGCACGTGCCTATGTCGACACCAAGTCGATCCTGCAGCCCCTCATGCAGGGCATGACCGTGCAGCCCGACATGCAGGGCCAGATCCAGATGATGGCCCGCACGCTGGTCAGCCGCCCCAACCTGGAAGCCATCGTCCAGGCCACTGGCATGGACCACGATGTGCAGACGCAGAAGGGGCGCGAGGCGCTGATGCAGACGCTGGAGAAGAACATCCAGTTCAAGCCGGGCGGCACCAACTTCTACAGCATCGAGTACCGCAACCAGTCCCGGGAAACGGCACTGAAGGTGGTGACGATGCTGCTGGACCTGTTCGTCAAGTCCACCCGCACGGGCAAGACCGCCGACACCCAGCAGGCGGTGCAGTTCATCGACCAGGAGATTGCCAAGGCCCGGGACCTGCTGCTGCAGACCGAGACCGCGCTCAAGGAATTCAAGATCAAGCACATCGAGGTGATGCCCAACCTCGCGCAGGACTACGTGGCCCGTTCGGCCGACATCCAGCGTGAGCTGCAGACGGCCCGCCTCGAATACCGTCAGGCCGTCAACTCGCGCACCGCCATCCGCACCCGTCTGGAGGCCGTTCCCGAGTACGTGCCGGTGGGCGGTGGCCAGGCCGATGGTGGTGGCAGCGAGACCGAGCGCCGGCTGGAATCGGCCCGCAAGCGCCTGGACGACCTGCTGACCCGCTACACCGACGCACACCCGGACGTGATCAACACCCGCCATTCCATCCGCGAGCTGGAAGTCCAGCTGCAGAAGGAAGCGCAGCGGCCGGTCGATTCACGCCCGGGTCGGGGCAAGATCCCCAACCGGCTGTACCAGGAGATGTCCATCGCCATGGCCGAGGCTGATGCCAAGGTCGCCTCGCTGGCCGCCCGTGTGGCCGAGGCCGAGGCGCAGGCCAAGCGTGCCCGCGAGATCGCGCTGGCCATCCCGAAGGTCGAGGCCGAGTACATCCAGCTCAACCGCGACTACGACTCCAACAAGCAGAACTACGAGAAGCTGCTGCAGCGCCGTGATGCCGCCCGCCTAGCCGGCAGCATCGAGGAAAACACCGGCACGCGCGAGTTCCGCGTGGTCGATCCCCCGCGCGTGAGCCCGCGCCCGGTCTCGCCCAACCGGCCGCTGCTGCTGGGCATCTTCTTCGTGGTGTCGCTGGTGCTGGGCCTGGCCGTGGCACTGGTGCGCGAGCTGGCCAACCCGGCCTTCTACGAGCCCAACGCCCTGAAGGCCGCCACCAAGGTGCCGCTCTTCGGTGCCATCACCCGCTATCGTGATGAAGCCGCCCAGAAGCTGGCCCGCAAGCAGTCGTTCCGCTTCACCGCCACCCTCGTCGGCTACACGCTGGTGTTCGTGGTGCTGATCCTCATCTACGTGATTGATGCAGGCCAATCCAGCGAAGCAGCACCGGCACCCACCGCACAACACACCCAGCAGAAGGTGATGTCATGAACAAGAGACTCGTTCAGCGGGCCATGCAGAAGCTGGTGGACCAGAATCCGTCCCGGCCGCTGCACCAGCACACCACCATCACGCCCACCACCACCATCACCCCCAGCACGACCACGCCGCGGACGCTGAGTCAGGGCAGCGCCACGCTGATGGCATCCTCGGCCGAGGCCGAGGAAGCGATGGCCGCCGGCATCCGGGCCGACATCGCCCGCGCCGAAGCACTGCGGCAGGCCCGTGAGCGCGGCGAACAGGTCAACGGCCAGCTGGACACGGCGGCAGGCGGTGCCAGGATCGACACCCAGGCTTCGGCCGGCGCCTCCTTCCCGGCCGCACAGGGCCAGGGCCCGGCAGACCGGCAGGACGGCACCGCCAACAGCGCGTCCTCCGCGGGCGAAGCACACGGCAGCAATGGCCATTCCGCGACCGGACACATCTCCTCTTCCGGCCGTCCCGTCATCCAGCTGGATTTCGATTACCTGAAGGGACGTGGTTTCCTGGTGCCCGATGACAAGACCTCCAAGATTCACCAGGAGTTCCGTCTGGTGAAGCGGCGTCTTCTGGACAACGCCTTTGGCCGCCTTCGCCCCGTGGTGGGCAACGGCCGGCTGATCATGGTCACCAGCTCGCTGCCCAGCGAGGGCAAGACCTTCTCGGCCATCAACCTGGCCATCAGCATCGCCATCGGGGGCGAACACCCGGTGCTGCTGATCGATGCCGACATCGCACGTCCCAGCGTCTCCAACACGCTGCAGCTGGACATCCCCGACGAGGTCGGCCTGACCGATTACCTGGAAGACCCCTCGATCCCCATCAGCGAGCTGCTGCACGAAACCTCCGTGCCCGGGCTGTCGCTGATGACGGCCGGCCACCTGAATCATCGTCCGGTGGACCTGCTGGCCTCGAACAACATGGCGCAGCTGGTCGAGCGGCTCAAGACCATGCTGCCGCACCATGTGATCATCTTCGATACGCCCCCGCTGCTGCCCGTCACCGAGACCCGCTCGCTGTCGGCCCTGGTGGGGCAGGTGATGCTGGTGGTTGCTGCCGGCGAGACGCCGCGCAGTGCCGTCAACGAGTCGTTGCTTCAGCTTGAGAATTGCGAGGCTGTCGGCCTGCTGTTCAACAAGGCCCCCGTACAGCCCAAAGCACCCGCTTACTACGGATACTGAGCATGTACAAATCATTTTTCGGATTGAAGTCCAAGCCGTTCCGACTGAATCCGCACCTGCGCTTCCTCTTCAACAGCGAGGCCATCCAGCGCGCAGTCAACACGCTGAAGTACGGCCTGTATCAGCGTGAGGGGCTGGTGCTGCTGACCGGCGCCCCGGGCTGCGGCAAGACCATGCTGGTGCAGAACGTCAGCCGCCGCCTGCCCGACGCCGGCATCCAGGTCTTCACCATCGCCACGCCGCGCGCCAACGGCCATTCGCTGCTGCTGCAGATCTTTGCCGCCCTGGGGCTGGACGTGCCGGCCGACGCCGACACGGCACAGCTGCTGCGCACGCTGCAGAAGTACCTGCTGGGAGAAGTCCAGGCCAACCGCCGGCTGCTGCTGGTCATCGACGAGGCCCACAACCTCGAGGACGATGCCCTGGAAGTGGTTCGGCTGCTGTCGGACATGCAGCTCAACGGCAACCTGCTGCTGCAGATCTTCCTGGTGGCCCAGCCCGTGCTGCGCGCACGCCTGGCCACGCCCCGCCTGGACGCCCTGCGCCAGCGCTTCCTCGTCACCGATCACATCGACGGCCTGACGCCCGAGGAAGTGCCGCAGTACATCCAGAAACGGATGCAGCAGGCCGGCTGGCAGGGTGACACCCCGTTCGACGCCGAAGCGATCGAGCGCATCCAGCAGGCCACCGACGGCAACCCCCGCCAGGTGAACATCCTGTGCGAGCGGCTGCTGACGCAGGCCTACGTGGAAGAGAAGACGCGCGTGACCCTGACCGACGTGGACAACACGCTGCGGGACATGGAAGACGAATGGCGCACCTCGGTCACCGTGGCCGACAACCCCAGCGCCTCGAAATCCGCCCGGCTGCAGGACATGGAGCGCCGGATGGCCTCGCTGGACGCCTCGCTGGACCAGATCTCGCAGGTGACCAACACCATTCTGGTACGACTGGACGGACTGCGGCAGGGATGACGATGGACACGGGGTGCCGGCCATGCTGAGCCGGCTGGCTGCCCACTTCTCGCGCTACTCGCTTGCCAGCCTGCTCGTCACGCTGGCAAGCATCGTCTCGTTTCCGTTTCTCACGCGCATCTTCCCGGTCGCCGACTACGGGATGATGAGCCTGATCGGCGTGCTGGTGACCGCCACCGCCGCCGTGGGCAAGCTGGGCCTGCAACAGGCAGCGCTGCGCTTCTACAGCGAGGTGCGCGCCGGCCAGTCCGCCTGGACGCTGCCGCAGTACGAGGCCACCGTCTACGTGGGGCTGGCGGGCTTCGGCACGCTGGCTGCCCTCCTCTGGAGCCTGGGCATCACCGTGCTGCCCGACTCCCTCTTCACCTCCGGTCCCCAGGGCCGCAACCTGCTGTACCTGGTGGCACCGCTGGCGCTGCTGCAGTGCCTGTCCAGCGCCGTGGTCAACCAGCTGCGCGCCCGCGAGCTGAGCGGCGTGCTGTCCCTGTATTCGGTCCTCCAGCGCTACCTGGGTCTGGCCCTGATGCTGGTGACGCTGCTCTACGTCTCCACCACGCTGTGGGGCTTCTACGGCGCGCAGATCGTGTCGGAAACCCTGTGTCTGGTGGTGCTGGCCGGCTGGTTCTTCCGGCGCGAACCGTGGTCGCCCCGCGATTTTTCCATGCCGCTGCTGCAGGTGCTGCTGCGCTACAGCCTGCCGCTGGTGGCCATGGAGCTGTCGTCAGTGATGCTGAGCCTGGGCGACCGTGTGCTGATCCAGCGCATGCTGGGCTCGGCCTGGCTGGGCGTCTATTCGGCGCCGTACAACCTGTGCGACTACATCGGTGCCGTGCTGGTGACGGCATTCACCGGCGCCGTGACCCCGATGGTGCTTCGGCTGTGGGCCGACGAAGGCGAAGCCGTCACGCAGCACTTCCTGCAGCGGGTCTTTCACCTGTACCTGCTGTTTGCCATCCCGATGGTGGCGGGCGTCTCGGCCGTGGCCGAACCCCTGCTGCTGCTGGTGGCCTCCGAGAAATACCGCGCCGGCGCAGCCATCATCCCCTGGGTGATCGGCGGCGTGGCCCTGCAGGGACTGTTCCCGGTGGCATCGGCCGGGCTGCAGATCCAGAAACGCTCGGGCCGCATCCTGCTGGCCATCCTGTCGGCCGCCGGCCTGAACGTGCTGCTGAACCTGCTGCTGATCCCGTCGCTGGGCATCGAGGGTGCCGCCATTGCCACCCTGCTGGCCTACGGGCTGATGACGGCCCTGGCCGCCTGGATGGGGCGCGGCACCGTGCCGGTACGGCCTGAATACCGGCGCATCGCCGTGTTCGTGGCCATGGCGGCGCTGATGTACGGGGTGCTGATGCAGATCCAGTTCCCGCAGCAACTCACCACGCTGCTGGTGCGCATGGTAGCCGGCGCAGCCATCTACGCCGTGGGCACCGTGCTGCTTGATGGTGAGACCCGCGCGCTGGCACAGCAGGCGCTGGGCCGTTTCGGTCTGTTCAGGGGCAAGGCATGAAAGCAGTCACCGTATTGATGTACCACGCCATCGTCGATGGCGAGATGGAAGGGGCCGATTCCCACTACAGTGTGCCGCCCGCCACCTTTGCCCGGCAGCTGCAGCTGATCCGCTCGCATGGCCGGCGCATCTGCAGCGTGCACCAGCTGCTGTACGAAGGACTGCCGGCCAGCGGCGAACCCTGGCCCGTGTGCCTGACCTTCGATGACGGCCATCTGACCAACGCGCCAGCAGCCGAAGCCATCGCCCGCGAAGAGGGCCGCGCAGAGTTCTTCGTGAATCCGTCCATGGTGGGCAAGCCGGGCTTTCTTGACTGGCCGGCGCTGCGCGAGATGGCGGCCATGGGCATGGCGATCCAGTCGCACGGCATGAACCATCGCTATCTGGATCAGCTCTCCCCTGCCGAAGTGCGCGCCGAACTGGCCGACTCCAAGGCAGCCATCGAGGATGCCATCGGCAGCCCCGTCACGGTCTACGCCCCCGCGGGCGGCCGCATGCCCGAGAACTTCCTGTCACTGGCCGGCAGCCTGGGTTACCACGCCGTCTGCTCGTCACGGGTGGGCGTCTGGCGTGCGATCGACGGCTTGCCACTGTCGCCACCGGCCGCCGTGGCTTCGGCCCGGACAACGCATGCGCCATCGGGCCTGCCTGACACGGATGCCCCGGCCGGCATCCAGGCCGCTGCCCCCCTCTCCGGCACCTCGCATCCCGGGAATGTTGCGGATTCGCCGAACGGAATCGGGGGAAATCACAACAGTGTGTCGAATTCTGCTGCAATGACGAATGGACCTGCGCTGGAGCTGCCGCGGCTGGCCATGCTGCGCGGTACCAGCGAGGCCCGTTTTCTGGCCTGGATCACGCAGCAGCCGCTGGAAATGCTGAAGCAGCAGACACGCTATCGCGTACTACGGCTCTCCAAGCAACTGCTGGGCAATGGCGGACACGAAAAGCTTCGCGCCCTGCTGCTGCGCAGCCCCAGGACGGAACCCGGCAAAAACGACTGACGGAATCCCGATGAACACCTTCTGGTTGCTGGCCTACATCACCGCTGCAGGGTGGGTGGTGTACACGTATGCAGGCTATCCGTGGCTGCTGCACCGGCAACTGAAGAAGCTGCGACCCGATCAGACGGCAAGCAGCCCGAACGCCTCGGCGCAACCCGAGATCGCCGTGGTCATCGTGGCCCGCAATGCCGCCCACCAGATCGGGCCGAAGATCCGGAGCTGCCTGCAGAGCCACTATCCCGCCGACCGGATCCGCGTGCTGCTGGCCATCGACGGCGACGACGAGGACACGGCACGCGCCGCCGAGGCCCTACAGGATCCGCGCGTGACGGTGCTGCGCCATGCCCAGCACCGCGGCAAGGCGGCCTGCCTGAACGACGCCATCGCGCAGTGCTCGCAGGAGATCCTGATCCTGACCGACGCCCGCCAGCGGCTGGATCCGGATGCCATTGCGTATCTCGTGCAATCGCTGCAGCGGGATCCTTCCCTGGCCGCTGTCAGCGGCGAGCTGAGTTTCGAGGTGCCCGAAGGAGATTTCGTCGGCCAGGGGCTGGACGCCTACTGGCGTTACGAGAAATGGCTGCGCCGTACCGAAGGTCAGGTGGCTTCCACCATCGGCATGACGGGGGCGCTCTACGCGCTGCGCCGTGCGGCCTTCCGTCCCATCCCGCCCGAGACCATCCTGGACGATGTGCTGATTCCGATGCAGGCGGTGCTGGATGGATATCGCGCCAGCTTCGATGCCCGCGCCATCGCCCACGACCTGCCGTCGACCTCGATGCAGCAGGAAAAGCGTCGCAAGATCCGCACGCTGGCCGGCAACTTCCAGCTCATCCAGCTGTGCCCGGCGCTCATCGATCCACGTCGCAACCCGGCCTTCCTGGGGTTCTTCTCGCACAAGGTCTGCCGCCTGCTCACGCCGTTGGCGCTGCTGGTGATGCTGCTGGCCAGCGCGGCACTGGCGCCGGTGTCGCTCTTTTTCCGCGCCAGTCTGGCATGTGCGCTGCTGATCATCGGTCTGTCGCTGCTGGCCCGCTGGGTGCCGGGCACCCGCCGCTGGCTGCCGGTACGACTGTCCAACACCTTCATCGAGATGCACCTGTTCATCGTGTACGGTTTCCTCGAGTTCCTGCGAAACCGCAACCTGCATCGCTGGGGAGGCTGATCCGATGAGCCCGCAATCATCACCCTCCACGGAAAACCATCCGGCATCCGGCGCGGTACCGCTGCCGCCCGACACCCCGGAACGGCAACCCGCGCCCGACAAGGACACGTCCATGCAGGCCCCCCTGCGGGTCCTGTATCTGGTCTCGCTCTTCCCCTGCTGGTCCGAGACCTTCATCGTGCGCGAGATCCATGCACTGGCACGTCAGGGCGTGGACATCAGCATCGTTTCGCTCAAGCCGCACAGCGAACCGATGGTGCAGCCCGATGCGAAGGTGTTGCTGGACCGGGTGATCTACCCGCCCAGTAGTCCCACCGGCAGCCTGCGCGCTGCACTGCCCCAGGTGCTCAAGCATCCGGTAAAAAGCGTGGCCGAACTGTGGCCACTGGTTCGCAGTCTCTGGCGCCGGCCGGCCGAACTGGCCAAATCCGTCATCAGCTGGTGGCGCACGCTGGCCGTCATGGCCGAGGTGCAGCGCTTTGCCCCGCAGCACCTGCACGCGCACTGGGCCACCTACCCCAGCACGGCCGCCCGCATCCTGGCTGGCCGCATCGGCCGCCCCTGGAGCTTCACCGGTCATGCGCACGACATCTTCGTGCATGACCAGGACCTGTCCGGCAAGCTGGCGCAGGCCGACTTCAGCGTCACCATTTCCGAATACAACCGCCGGCAGCTCTCGGCCCGACTACCGAGCGAACTGCACAACCGGCTGGCCGTCATCCACTGTGGCGTGCTGCCGGCCGACCTGCCTTTCACGGCAGAAAGCCGCGAGCCGGCCTACATCGTCGGCGTGGGACGGCTGGACCCGATCAAGGGTTTCATCCATCTGGTGAAGGCCTGCGCGCTGCTTCAGGAACGCGGCATCGATTTCCGTTGCGACATCATCGGCGACGGCCCCCTGCGCGACGAGCTGCAGCAGGCGATCAACCAGGCCGGGCTGTCGGAGCGAGTGCGACTGACCGGCGCCCTGCCCCAACAGGATGTTCGTCAGCGAATCAACCGGGCCACGATGTTCGTGCTGCCCTCGGTGCTGCTGGCCGACGGCAATGCCGATGGCATTCCGGTGGCGCTGATGGAAGCCATGGCCTGCGGAGCCACCGCCATCTCCACGCGGGTCTCGGGCATTCCCGAACTGATCCACCATGAAGAGAACGGCCTGCTGGTGACGCCTGGCCAGGCCACGGAACTGGCCGATGCCATGGCCAGACTGCTGGCCGATGCGCCGCTGCGCACCCGCCTGGCGCACGCTGCCCGCAACACCATCATTCACGACTTCGATGCCGACATCGAAGTAGCCAAGCTGCTGGGCCGCATCCAGGCCGTTCAGCCCGACACCGGCCGCTGGCACGGCGGAAACCCGGCATCACCGCCCCTGCGCGTGATGCTGATGACCGACGAGATGGAAGTGGGCGGCAGCCAGCGGCAGATCGTGCAGCTGGCGATGGGTCTGAAGGAGCGCGGCATCGAATGCGTGGTGCTGTATTTCATCAAGCCCTCGTTCCTGGTGGACCGACTGCATGCAGCCGGCATCCAGACCCTGCGCGTGGACAAGCGTCGGCGTGTGGACCCCGAGTTCGTCTGGAAGCTGCGGCAGGCCATCCGGCAGTGGGCACCGGACGTGCTGCACTGCTATTCGTTCACGGCCGAACTGTGGGGCGCCATTGCCACCCGCCTGTTGCCGGCTTCCGAGCGGCCCACGCTCATCACCTCGGTGCGCGGCACCTATGAGTGGTACAGCGCCAATCAATGGCGGATGAAGCACTGGGCCAGCCAGCGCTCGCAGGGCATCATCTCCAATTCCCGCGAAGGGGCCGAATACGCAGCACGCCAGATGGGACTGCCGATGTCACGCTTTTCCATCGTCCACAATGGCGTGGAAGTGCCTGAGCCCCCCGCTGACGCTGTGGCCGCCCTCCGCAAGGAATACACCGCGACTACCCCTAACGGGCAGGCAGACGCCCCCTTCGAGACCCTGCTGCTCTTCGTCGGCCGCCTGGTGGAGCACAAGAA
>ERZ773267.2146-NODE-2146-length-10146-cov-22.723615_pt1 | contig 10146 bp, 7 predicted proteins | sample MGYA00511959_ERZ773267 | MGnify/ENA primary metagenome ERZ773267 (study PRJEB29015, sample SAMEA2738165) | human oral metagenome | biome: human oral; feature: human-associated habitat; material: saliva | place: China | collected 2240 ... | reverse complement strand
CCTCGGATCTGGGCGAACGCGTCGTCGTCCAGGGCGGAACCTTCCTCAACGACTCCGTTCTTCGGGCATTCGAGCTGCTGACCGGCCGCGAGGTTGTTCGCCCCGATATCGCCGGACTCATGGGCGCTTACGGTGCGGCGCTTACGGCCCGCATGCACGACAGCGGCGAAGGTGAGTCGTCGCTTGCGCGCATCGAAGACCTCGAAGACTTCCAAGTCGAGACCACGCGCAAGACCTGCCGCCTATGCCAAAACCACTGCCAGATGACGATCTCGACCTTCTCCAACGGAGAAAGGCACGTATCGGGGAACCGTTGCGAGCGCGGGGCAAGCCTTGAGAAGGTCCCACGCAAGTCGGACCTACCCAACCTCTACGACTGGAAGTACAAGAGGATCTTTGGATACCGACGCCTCACCGAAGCCAAGGCGTTCCGCGGAGACATTGGTATTCCGCGAGTTCTGGGCATGTACGAGAACTACCCCTTCTGGTTCACCATGCTCACCGAGCTCGGCTTCCGCGTGATGATCTCAGGGCGAAGCAACCACGAGCTATTCGAACAGGGAATGGAATCGATCCCTTCCGAAAACGTGTGCTACCCGGCCAAGCTCGTCCACGGACACATCGAATCCCTGTTGGATAAGGGGATTACAACGATCTGGTACCCCTGCGTTGATTTCGAACAAAAGCTCACCGACGCGGATAACAACTTCAACTGCCCGGTCGTTGCAACCTACCCCGAAGTCATCCGCAACAACATGGAACGCTTGAATGAGCCGGGCGTGAAGTTCATCAGTCCCTTCATCAACTTCGGCAACCGCGACTACCTGCCCGCACACCTCGTGCGTACCTTCGCGCAGTATGGCTACGACATCAGCGTTGAAGAAATGACCCGCGCACTGGATAAGGCGTGGGAAGAAGACGCCGCGGTCAAGGCTGAAATTAAGGAAAAGGGTCGTGAAGCGCTCGAGTGGATGCGTGAACACGGAGTGCGTGGAATTGTCTTGGCGGGCCGTCCCTACCACCTCGACCCCGAAATCAACCACGGCATCCCCGAGGTCATCATTGGCCTGGGAATGGCCGTCCTCACCGAGGACTCCATCATCGACCAGCGCTTGGAGCGCCCCCTTCGCGTACGCGACCAGTGGTCCTACCATTCGCGCCTGTACGAGGCCGCCGCCCGCGTGGGCGATGAACCCGACCTCGAGATGGTCCAGCTCAACTCCTTCGGCTGCGGCGTCGACGCGATCACCGCCGACCAGGTCCAGGAAATCCTCGAGGGCCGCGGCGACGTGCACACGGTCCTCAAGATCGACGAAGTATCGAACCTGGGTGCCGCAAAGATCCGCCTGCGTTCCCTGGAAGCGGCGGTTGCGGAACGAGGAACCATGGCCTCGGGAACGATCGACACCGCGGTGCATGAGGACCCGGCTTCGGTTGCCGCGCGCGAAGAATCCGAGCAGGTCAAGGCCGGACACATTGAAGCGCGGGCCGTCTTCACCGAGGAAATGCGCGATGCGGGATACGAAATTCTTGCCCCGCAGATGTCGCCTATCCACTTCCGTTTCCTGGAGCCGCTCTTCAGGCGCGCGGGGCTCAATGTTCGAGTCCTTGAGCACACGAGCCGTCAGACCATGGAAACGGGCCTGAAGTACGTCAACAATGACTCCTGCTACCCGGCGATCGTCGTCATCGGTCAGCTTATTGACGAATTCGTGTCGGGTCGAGCAGATCCCGATAAGACTGCAGTCGGCATCACGCAGACCGGCGGAATGTGCCGAGCAACGAACTACGCCGCACTGTTGCGTAAGGGTCTGCGCGATGCGGGGTATCCGCAGGTCCCGGTCATTGCACTTTCCGTTCAAGGATTGGAAGACAACCCCGGCTTCAAGATCGGAATTCGCCATATTCACAAGGCAATTCAGTCCTTCGTCATCGGCGACGCAATCCAGTCCATGCTGCTTCGCGTGCGTCCTTACGAGGCCGTGCCCGGAAGCGCGATGGAACTGTACCGCCGCTGGGATCAGATCGTGCGCGAGTGGGTCGTCAGTGATCGCTCTGAAACTTTGGGACGTGTCGGTCCGACGGGTCTCCTGACGGGGCGCCTGCGCTATTCAACGCTGATCAAGCGCTGCGTCGCTGAGTTCGACGCTCTGGAATTGCGTGATATTCCGCGTAAGCCTCGCGTTGGTTTGGTGGGAGAGATCCTTGTGAAGTTCCACCCCGATGCAAATAACCACGCGGTTGACGTCATCGAGGCTGAGGGCTGTGAGGCGGAACTTCCTGGCCTCATGCAGTTCTTCCACAATTCGGTTGCGACCGCGGAGTGGGACTACGAGAACCTGGGGATCGACGGCAAACAGCGCAAGATCTTGCCCATGGCTCTGTGGCTCCTCAAGAAGTATGAGGTTCCGGTCCATCGCGCCTTCGAAGAGACGAATGGGAAGTTTGAAGCCCATCGCGATATCGAAGAGATGATCTCGCGTTCGGAGGACATTGCACGCCTCGGGAACCAGGCTGGCGAAGGCTGGTACTTGACGGCTGAGATGGTCGACATGATCGAACACGGATGCCCGAACATCATCTGCGCGCAGCCATTTGCATGCCTACCGAACCACATCGTTGGAAAGGGCATGTTCCGCGCGCTGCGCAACCGTTACCCGCAAGCAAACATTGTCGCGGTCGACTACGACCCGGGCGCCTCGGAAGTCAATCAGCTCAACCGAATCAAGCTGATGCTGGCAACCGCTGTTCAACAGCACAATGCCGCCGAGCGCGATGGTGAAGATGATGGCGTGCTGCAGCTGGTCGGGATTGATTTCGATTCCGAAGACCTGGGCGGCGAGACCGTTGCTGGTGCCTCCTGCGGTGGTTGCGGGTGCGGATCCGGTGGCGGTTCCTCTGATGGCGAGGGACGCCGCGTGGTCGGCTTGGGCATGCCTGCGATGCCGCCGAGGCGTGGTGCCGCTTTCCGCTGAGGTGAGTGTTGGGGTGTTGGCTGGGTGGCGCATGGCTGAGTTCTGCGCGGACAATCGCTCGGCCGGCGCGCTCTTCTCTAGGGGAATATCCTCAGGAATAACCGTGTTTAAATAGCGGATATTTTGTGAAATGGAAGGGTAACAATGCGCCTCTCAGCACTGGAACAGGTTCCGCTTTTTGACGGATCGACTCCGCATCAGGCACTGGAAGACATGGTGTCTTTGGCTCGCGGGCTGGAAGAACTGGATTTCCATCGCTTTTGGATCGCAGAGCACCACAACACACCGGTCTTTATGTCCTCTGCCCCCGAGCTGGTGATGGCTCACCTTCTGGATCGGACCTCGCGTATTCGCATTGGTTCGGGCGGCGTGATGGCCATGCACCAGGGCAGCTTGCAGATGGCGGAAAAGTTCTTCACTCTGGCCACCTTGTTCCCCGGACGCGTCGACATGGGATTGGGGCGTGCCCCCGGCGGTGACATGATCTCTGCCCGCGCGCTCAACCAGGGGACAACGATCGATCCGCAATCGATCAATGCCCTAATCGATGAAACTTTGGCCTTCATGCGAGGGACTTTGCCGGAGGGACATCCCTACGCCTCGGTTGGTGTCTACCCGCGCCCCGAGGAGCTTCCCGAACTCTGGCTTCTGGGTTCTTCAGGGCAGAGCGCAGCATGGGCGGGGACTCGAAATATGAACTACGCCTACGCGCAGTTCTTTAGCGGCCAACAACAGCCCGAGGTCATGGACCACTACCGCGCACACCTGCCCGAAAATCTGGGTGAAGGTCAGGGACAGACCCTTTCCGCGCTCGCGGTGAGCGCTGCAGCAACTGAAGCGGAAGCCCTAGAACAGGCCCTTCCCGCATTGAGCTTCCGCATGTGTTTGCGACTGGGACGTCCCGTGCGATTCCGCCGCCCCGAGCAGATGAGTGCCGAAGATCGGGAAGATGCACTGCGCTGGGCACAGCGCGATCGCTCGATCATCATCGGCACCTACGACCAGGTCGCTCAAACGATTGCAAACTTTGCGCGGAATCACCGCGTTGATGAAGTCATGCTGATCAGCTACATCGCTGATGTTTCGCAAAAGCTTGCCCAGTATCAAGAACTCCAGACGCGCCTTGGATAGTGTCTATTTGTAAGTTCTGAATCTTGTCAGTGGAGAATACCGTGGCCCCCGCCTTTAGGCGGGGGCCACAAGCTTTAAAACAAATGAGTAGCGATCACAGGGCTGCTGCGAAACGCTGTGCGACGTTCTCCCAGTTCACAACGTTCCACCAGGCCTTGACGTAGTCGGCCTTGACGTTGAGGTAATCCAGGTAGAACGCGTGCTCCCACATATCCAGCATGAGCAGCGGAACAGTTGCAACGGGGATGTTGCCCTGCTGATCGGTCAGCTGGTAGGTCACGAGGCGCTTGCCCAGGGTGTCCCATGCGAGAACGGCCCAGCCGGATCCCTGAAGACCGAGGGCTGCAGCGGCGAATTGTGCCTGGAACTTCTCGAAGGAGCCGAAGAACTCGTTGATAGCATCGGCCAGATTGCCTTCGGGACGAGAAGCGCCGTCACCGGTCATATTCGTCCAGAAGATCGAGTGGTTGGTGTGGCCACCCAGGTTGAAGGCCAGGTTCTTTTCCCACAGGTTGATTGCGGCAAAATCGCCAGCTTCGCGAGCTGCTTCCAGCTTCTCCAGTGCGGTGTTTGCGCCGGCCACGTAGTTTGCGTGGTGCTTGTCGTGGTGCAGCTCCATGATCTTTGCAGAGATGTGGGGCTCCAGTGCCGCGTAATCGTAGGGAAGTTCGGGAAGGGTGTAAATGCTCATCGGGCTCTCCTTACACTTAGGGGTTGATACCCCAAGACTAGTACTTAAGTCCCTATGTGTGAGTGCATAGGTGGGCGAGTTCACTCAGCGCTCAACGCACCACGCAAAAGGGGAGAGGGGAAAGGGTCAGTGGCCTCGGCCTCGGCGGAAAAGATGGGAAACCCCAACGACAAGGCCGGTGATGAGCGAGCCAAGCACAATGCCAAACACTGCGGCGCATGCGGTCTCAACAAGCCAGCCAAGGAAACCACCGCCCGAAGCGAGCGCGTGCTCAATCGTCGACACGACGTTGTGGAAGAAGCCGACGCCCACCTTCGCAAGGTTCTCGATGACGAGGTGTCCGCCCACCCACAGCATCGCAATCGTTCCAACGACGCCGATTGCGTTGAAAACCTTGGGCATCACGCGCACAATCCCACGGCCGATATTATCCCCGGGACCGGGGCGGTTATCGTCCGGATGCGTCGCGCCCTTGGCCATGCGAAGCCCAAAATCGTCCATTCGTACCAGGACAGCAACGATTCCGTAGACAAAGAAAGTCATGAAGAAAGCGACTGCGATCAAGACCGCGACCCGCATCGACATGGACTCGGCGTTCAGTCCGTCCATGGAGACCAGCATGATTTCCGCCGAAAGAATGAGGTCCGTGCGTGAGGCTGAAGAAACGATGCTTTTTTCGAGGTCTTCCGCGCTTTGAGGGGCCGTATCTTCGGCTGAGTCTTCGTGTTCGGGAAGCCAGTGCAGGGCCTCGAGAACCTTCTCTCCGCCTTCAAAACACAGGTAAGCGCCGCCCGCAATGAGGAGGAAAGGCAGGACCTGCGGCGCAAACCACGTGAGCAGCAGCGCGACCGGCAGAATAACAACCAGCTTGTTGATTAACGAGGCCTTGGCGATTTTCCCGATAATCGGCAGCTCGCGCTTGGGGGACAGCCCGGAGACGTACTGTGGGGTGACAGCGGTGTCGTCGATGACGACGCCAACCGCTTTGGCCGATACCTTCACTGCGCTCGATGCGACATCGTCGATAGACGAAGCCGTTGCTTTTGCCAGAGTCGCAATATCGTCCAATAACGCTACCAGTCCGCCAGACATCCACTCATCCTTTTCCTTGGGGACACAGGCATTCTAATGGGCGAGTGGGACGGCCTGCGCGGTGGGGGAGCTCGTGGGAATATGTGCCTGAGAACTTGCGTGAATAAGTCGACGCAGATGCAGGTCAGGCGTGAGAAAGTAATGCTATGACGGAATCACTGATTGACACTCTTCCCAGTCCGACACCGGGATTGGAACCGGGATTGATCGCCCGCTTGGCAGCAGACCTCGGTGGCGCCGGGTGGAGCGTTGACGCGATGGAAACCATGATCAGCCCGACGGCGCGTGCTGCGCTCATGCGTAATCAAAGGGTTCCGGCCATTCGCGAACTTCAGCGGAAAGACTCTGCGGCAGCTGTGTTGACGCGCTTCTTTGTCTTGGGCTGCGCGGAAAGTGGGGATGTTCTTGCGCAGGCTCTACCCACTCTTGGGGTGCGTGGTGCGGTCGAGCTGGGATTGATTTTTCCCGCACTCGATGCGGAATCGCCTTCCGGCCAGCAACTTTTCAAAGCAAATTACGACCTGCGTCCTCATGCGGCACAGCTTCACGGCGGCCTCAAAAACTGGTGGATCCTATCGGACCTGGGTGAAGACGTGACGGGTGAACCCATTCGCCCAGACCACGTTCTGGGAATCGGCGGCGCAACGACCTCGCTCTTGAAGGCGACACTTCGAACTCCTGTCGAATCTGCCTTGGACCTGGGGTGTGGATGCGGAATCCAAGCCTTGTATTTGGCCACACACGCTACTCGCGTTGTTGCGACCGACCTGTCGTCGCGAGCCTGTGAGATCACGCGCTTCAACGCCGCGCTTAACGATGTCGAATTGGATGTTCGCCAAGGATCCCTTTTTGAACCGGTTGAAGGCGAAGCATTTGATCTGATTGCCTCGAATCCGCCCTTTGTTATCACCCCAGACTCGCTTCGAAGCTCAGGGGTCTTGGAATACCGCGACGGCGGAATGAGCCGCGATCATCTGGTGCGCACAGTGATACGGGAAAGCCCGAAGTACCTCAAGCCCGGCGGTGTTGTGCAGCTCCTTGCGAATTGGGAGATTCCCGGACGCTTGGGGCACTCTGATGACTGGGAGAGTGTCGTGCGCTCGTGGGTTGAAGATCTTCCCGTTGACGCGTGGATCGTGCAGCGCGACCGGCTTGATCCCGCGCACTACGTTGAAATGTGGCTTCGTGACTCCGGTCAGCAATTGCACCAGCGCGAAGACTACGAACGCGAATACGCTCAGTGGCTTGAGGACTTCGTCCAGGCAGGAGTCATCGAAATTGGCATGGGCATGGTTGCCCTGCGAAAGCTCGATGCGCCGCGCCCGGGCGTGTGCGAATGCGATGAACTCGAAGGGGGAGAATCCCCATCAGGCGAAGACGTTCAGCGCGCGCTTGCATCCTTGCGGCTTCCCGATGATCTCAGTGATCTTCACCTGTACTTTGCTTCCGATGTGACGGAAGAACGGCATTTCCTGCCCGGAGCGCAAGATCCCTCCGCCTTGGTTCTTCACCAAGGTGGTGGGCTTGGACAATCGGTTGCCTCGACCACTGCTTTGAGCGCCTTGGTTGGTGCATCGGATGGCGAACTCAGCGTGGGGCAGATCTGCGGGGCGCTTGCAGCCCTTCTGGAATGCGACTCTGCGCAGCTTCAGGACGAACTGTTCCCGCAGGTGCGCACCTTAATTCGCTGGGGATTCCTTCGGCTCGAATCGGATCAGGAGTAACTGCGATGCCCCTCCCCGCGCCTCTGACCCATCAGCCGCCCTTGTGGGTGTGGTTCCTTGTCGGCACATGTGAATTAGTGATCCGACTGGTTGCATTGGGCGTAGTCCCGAAGCGGAGGCGCGCATCCACGTCTACTGCGTGGCTTTTGCTCATCTTCTTATGGCCAGTTGTTGGCGTTCCCCTCTATCTGATCTTCGGATCTTGGTGGGCGATGGGAAAGTCTCTGCGCTCTGATCCAAAGGCGCATCAATTGGTTAAGCGCATTCTGGGCGCGGCTTCTCACAAAGCTCACAGTGGCGGAAACCCCGAAGGATCCGCAGAAATTGACGAAGGCAGCAGTGGCCTGCCTGAGCGAACGGCCTCGTTAATGCAGCTCAATAGGAAGCAGACTTCCTTCCCTGTTAGCAGCGGAGAAGTGGTTCAACTTCTCAATGACACCGACGAGACCTTCAAGGCAATGGCCCGTGAGGTTGATCGGGCGCAACACCACGTCAATGTCCTGTACTTCCAAACCTCATGGGATCAGTCCACTGATCCGCTCTACAAAGCCCTGGTTCGTGCCTGCGCTCGCGGAGTGAGCGTGCGTTTGCTGGTGGATCATCACGGGGTGCGAACAATTCCGGGTTGGCGCGACTTTTGCCGAGTCTTGGACGAATCCGGCATCCAATGGCACATCATGCTTCCCTTCAATCTGTTCAAGGGGGAAATTCGACGGCCAGACCTGCGGAACCACCGCAAACTTCTGCTGATTGACGGTGAATTCGGTTTCATCGGTTCGCACAATATGGTGGCCGCGGACTATGACACTCCCGCCTATCAAAAAGCGGGGATTGAATACCACGACACTTCGGTTGAAGTGCGTGGCGAAATTGTTCGCCAGATGGAGGCAGTGTTCGCGGCGGACTGGTACTACGCCTCGGGCGAAGAGCTGACTGCCGACGATCTTAACCTTGACCAGGCAGAGCCAACCCTGGGCAAACCAATGCAGATCATCCCCTCAGGGCCGGCTTACCCGACAGAGCCGAACCTGCGGATGTTCGTTTCGATGATCTCGCAGGCGCATACGCATGTATCTATCGCCAGCCCGTACTTCATTCCGGATGAACCACTCCTGACGGCATTGACAAATGCGGCGATGTCGGGGGTTGACGTCCATCTCTATGTCTCCGAGCAATTCGATCAGTTCTTGGTGGGGCACGCGCAGCGCAGCTACTACGGTTTCCTTCTGCGATCAGGGGTAAAGGTTCACCTCTACGCTCTGCCCAATATGCTGCACTCAAAGTACGTCGTGGTTGATGGGGAACTTGCAGCAATCGGATCATCCAACATGGATTACCGTTCCTTCGGCTTGAACTACGAAGTCATGCTGCTGGCCCAAGATTCGCATCTTGTTAATCTTCTCCTGGAAAACGATCAGCGCATCATTGCGCGATCTCATTTGCTCACCATCGACGAGTGGGAAGCGCTTCCCTGGTACAAGCACTACATCGATAACATCTGCCGCCTGGGTAGTGCGCTGCTTTGAAACCGCGGGAGCTACTGGCCGTAATGGTAGCGGCAGGAGATAATCCAGAGGGTTTTACCGTCGTCGCTGATCTGGTAGATCAGGCGGTGACGTGAGTCGATCCGGCGCGACCAGTACCCCGAAAACTCGTAGCGGAGGGGTTCAGGTTTGCCAATGCCCTCGTTTCCGTTGTGCTGGATGTCTTTGATAAGTGCGTTGATGCGCTTGAGGGTCTTGCGGTCCTCAAACTGCCACCAGACATAGTCGTTCCAGGCTTCCTCGTCCCATGTGATGTGCACGGTCAGTTCTCGTCGGGATCAACGAGGTCGTGGACGGCACCCTCACCAGCGCGGTGGCGGGCGATCGATTCACGCAGGTGGCGGGCGTTCGCGGGGGACTGCATGAGGTAGACGGTTTCCATGAGGGACTCGTACTCGTCAAGCGCCATGATGACGGCGCTTTCGTGTCCCTGGCGGGTGATGATGATTTCCTCGCGGTCGTTGACGACCTGATCGAGGACCTCGGCGTAGCGTGCGCGCGACTCGCTGTAGGTCATGGTCTTCATGGAGGTTCCTCACTTCGTCACGTATGTACGAAATATTGTACATATCCTGTTACTGTGTTCCCAGTCAGTGAGTGACGCGCGAGGGGACAGTGACTCCGTGCGATGTGGGACTGTTCGATGTGGGGGTCCTTGCTTCCCTCACGTCCCGCCGAGTTGATGGATTCTGCCCCACCAGCGGGTGATCAGCCACTCGTCGTGCGTTGAGATAACCAGGGTTCCCTCCCACTCGCGCATTGTCTCTTCGAGGGACTCCAGGGCGTTCAGGTCCAGGTAGTTCGTGGGCTCGTCGATCACGAGGATCTGAGCGTCGGCCCGCGCTGCGAACGCCAGCTGTGCCCTGCGTTGGTTTCCCGCGGAGAGCTCACCGAGCGGCCGGTTCCACGCCGCTGGGGGAACGAATCCCTTCCCGGCCTCCCCGATGCCCAGGTACCACGCATCCTCGGGGATGAGGGGGTCGCCGGGC
>ERZ773267.2144-NODE-2144-length-10157-cov-8.332508_pt1 | contig 10157 bp, 6 predicted proteins | sample MGYA00511959_ERZ773267 | MGnify/ENA primary metagenome ERZ773267 (study PRJEB29015, sample SAMEA2738165) | human oral metagenome | biome: human oral; feature: human-associated habitat; material: saliva | place: China | collected 2240 ... | reverse complement strand
CGATAGCAAGACCATTAGTTAAGTTTGAATACATTTTAGTACCGCCCTCAATAGTTCCAGTCGGTCTATCTGCTGCAGTTACATCTGCTACTACACCAACTTGCACCGCCAAGGCAGCCAAAATACTAGCTACTACGATTTTCTTTTTCCCTGTTTTGTTCTTAGCCATTTCAGATACTACAACGTAGCACTGTTTAGACTTAGACCAAATGACTTTAAATATCTTATTCATACGTTTTCCTTCTTTAAATTACTAACCCTCAACTATATAAATTATATGTTCCATACTTCTCTCAGTCTGGAAATAATGAAAGCTACGCAGACTTTCATTTATAAAACCTATTTTTAATTTTACCATAATTTATCTAATTTTCTCAATTTAAAACTGTATTTTTTGGATATTTACTATTATCTCAATTATGCATAGAGTATGCTTAAATACGCAGTATTATCATAATTCATTTATAATTCACCTTAATAAATTGCATGTTATATGAATTTTTATACTTCTAATTGAGAATGCAAAAATTATTAGATTCCATTACAAAATATTACAAAATCAATCATCGTCTAAAAATATTCATAAATCATTCCTTATATACATTTTTATTGATAATTTTATTAATCATTAAATTAAAATTTTCAGACTATTTTATTTTATAGATATAAATTTAATAAACTATTTTTATTTTCATACTAAAAAGAGCCTCCTCATTTGAGGAAGGCTCTTTTCATTTTTACATATCCATTCAGATCGTATACATAGTTTTAACTATATATTCACGAACCTTATGCTTTGTTTGCTAACAATTGGTTAACAGCTGCTTTCAACGCATCAATTTCAGATTGTTGTTGTTCAAGCTTGGATTTGTACTCTTCATTTTGGTTACGTAAGTGACTTACTTCATCTTGCATTACGTAGATAGAGCTAATAGGGCCAGCTTTATAACGTTCTGGAACAGCGTCTTTTCTATCACGGCTGCCACCGAATTTGTGAGTTACACCAGCATTTACCATGCTATGGCTAGAACCAAGTGTAATACCTACGTTGAACATAGTATCTTCAGTTCTGTAGTGAGCAAGACCGATTGCACCAGCTGTTTCACCACGGTAGTTACCAATACCTGCCATGATTTGAGTTGGTTCCAATGGATCGTATTGGATTGGTTTCAACGCTGCCATTGCTGCCGCATGTGCACCAACACGTTGTGTTTCAGCACCTACATTGTTAATAGCTTGTTGTAAACCAGCTTTAGTTTCTTTCAATTGGCTTACATTTACTGCATCTGTATCAGCTGTACCAGGTGCTACACCATGAATTTGGTTACCACCATTATTTAAGCCGTTTACAGTAAGGGATACAGGGCTAGCTGCTGCATTTGCAGGAGTGATAGTCATGCCTGCACCGTTAACTGTTGTAGAGTTACCAGCTGCATCTTTTACAGTTGTACCTGCAGGAGTGATCTTAGTGGATGGACCATTTTCATCACCTACAGTAACACTGTTAAGACCTTTCAAGTCTTTAGCCAAGCTGTATGTGAAAGTAGTTTTATCTTGTTTAACTTCAAGGTTATCACCAGCTTGGAATTTAACAGTGTCGCCACCTTGTACTTTTTCTACAGTACCGCCAGCTGCAGTTACATTCCATGCAGAAAGATCTTTAACTTGTTGTTTACCAGCATCTGTTAAGTTGCTCAAATCTTGGTTTGCTGCATTATCGATTTTAGCTTTAGTTGCATCATCGATCTTAACAGTTACGTCTTCACCATTAGCAACAGTTGTTAAACCGTTTTCGCCTTTAATATTGAATTTCACATCACCTGTGCTCAAGGATTTTTCATCAGTAGAACCAGTGTTACCACCTAAGGAAATCTTACGACCGATTGCTTCTGTATTTTTATCGATTTGAGCTTTGTTTGCTGCAATATTTGCTTTATTTGTTGCAATATCACCAGCATTTTTAGTGATGTTATCTTTATTTGCTGCTACTTGGTCATCAACTGCTTTCAATTGATCTTCAGTTGCCGCACGGCCAGATACAGGTTGTGTTTGACCTGGAACCCAAGTTTTATTAGTCAAGCCAGTTACTTCTGGAGTTTCTACACCATCAGTTGCTTTTACTTTTGGAGCTGTAATTGTGTCATTTGCAGTTACAGTATCGAAAGTAACATCTTTCTTAGTTGCAACTGTGAAGTCTTTACCATTTTGAGTAATGGAGATGTTATCACCGTCGATGAATTTAACTGTGTTACCACCTTCAACTTTTTCAGCAGTGCCGTTATTAGCAACTACATTCCATGCAGATAAATCTTTAACTTGTTGTTTACCAGCATCAGTTAAGTTGCTCAAATCAGTATTTGCTGCATTGTTGATTTTGTTTGCAGTAGCATCATCTAATTTAACAGTTACATCTTCGCCATTAGCTTCAGTAACGATACCATTTTGACCTTTAATATTGAATTTCACATCGCCTGTGCTCAAGGATTTTTCGTCAGTAGAGCCAGTGTCACCACCTAAGGAAATCTTACGAGCGATTGCTTCTGTATTTTTAGCAATATTGTCTTTGTTTGTTTTAATATCGCCAGCATTTTTAGTGATGTTATCTTTATTTGCTGCTACTTGATCATCAACTGCTTTCAATTGATCTTCAGTTGCTGCACGGCCAGATACAGGTTGTGTTTGACCTGGAACCCAAGTTTTATTAGTCAAGCCAGTTACTTCTGGAGTTTCTACACCAGTTGTAGCTTTTACTTTTGGAGCTGTAATTGTGTCATTAGCAGTTACAGTATCGAAAGTAACATCTTTCTTAGTAGCAATTGTGAAGTTTTTACCAGCTTGTGTAATTTCAATGTTATCACCATTGATGAATTTAACTGTATCGCCACCTTGAACCTTTTCAGCAGTGCCATTATTAGCAACTACATTCCATGCTGCCAAATCTTTAACTTGTTGCTCACCAGCTGGAGTCAAGTTGCTCAAATCTTTGTTAGCAGCGTTATCGATTTTGTTTTTAGTATCTGTATCAAGTTTAACAGTTACATCATCGCCAGCAGCTACAGTTGTAATACCGTCTTCACCTTTGATTTTGAATTTCACATCGCCTGTGCTCAAAGATTTTTCAGTAGTGGAACCAGTGTTACCATCCAAGGAAATTTTACGAGCAAGAGCAGCTTTGTTAGCTTCTGCTTTATCATCTGTTTTCTTTAATTGAGATACATTGACAGCATCTTTATCTGCTACACCATCAGCTACGTTAGTAACTTTCATGTCCCCTGCATTGATACCTTTGTCGCCATCAATTTTTACAGTTGGATTACCTGCAGCATTGTTGAAAGATGCACTGTTCAAGCCAGTAAGATCTTTCTTCAAGGATACAGAAATGTTTTTATTGTTTCTAGCAACAGTAACATTGTCATCACCAGAGAAATCTACTGTATTACCTTTTTCTACTGTTGCAGTTGTTGCTTCACCATTAGCAGATAAGTTCCAGCTAGAAGAGCTATTAGCAACTGCTTGATTAATTGCATCAGCTACGTTTTTAGCATCTGCCATACCAGGAGTTGCTGTAGCAACGCCGTTAGTTACAGTAATATCTTGCTTTTTACCAGCAATTGTAATCTTTTTACCATTAGCTGTAGTTGTAATATATGTATTATCACCATTTACAGCTAATTTGCTGCTAGCAAGGTTTACGTCACCAGAACCAGTGTCACCTGTGAAAGCAAGGTTTACACTCTTCAATTGTGCCACGTTTACTGCATCTGTATCTGCTGTACCAGCAGCAACATAGTTGATTTGACGAGTTTGATTTGTTGTACCAACAGCAACACCACCTAATGTAGAGGTTAAAGTTGCACCAGTTAAGTTAGCATATGTATCAGTACGACCAGTATTAGCATTATAACCTGCTACACCTGCAGCAGTACTTGCCACAGATTTAGAGCCAATCGCAACACCATCCGCAATTGTAGCACTAGCACCATCACCAATAGCTACAGAGCTTGTCGCACTCTTATCTGTAGACGCATTAGGACCAATAGCAATAGACTCATCAGCATTTGCACCTTTGTTGTCTTTATTTGGTACTACATCAGATTTAATAGATACATATTTATGTGAAAGTTGATCAGCAATAGCAGCTAACTGAGAACCGTTGATTGCGTCTGTAGAAGTAGCACTTACTTCACCAGGAGCTACGTTTTTCAACTGACGTTCAAAACCTGCAGAACCGAAGGATACAATATCACCTGGCAGAGTATTCTCTCCACCTTCCCATTTAGCAACTACACCACTTGGCAATTTATAGCTAGTTTGTTTCGTACCAGCTATATCCGTAGTAGAACCACCACCAAGAGCAACAGAGTTATCACGATTTGCTTTAGCGCCTGTACCAATAGCGATGGCATTTGTTACAGATGTATTATCTGCACCACTTGTATTAACACCTGTTAAAGCACCAGCAATACGATTTTTAGAGTCAGCACCTGTACCAATCGCAATACCAGCATTACCAGATTGCCCTTTAGTACCTACTGTGATACCGATATGGTCTGCTGTAGCATTATTATAATCAAGCAATTTAATTTCATAACCTGTTAAAGCTTTTACCGCAGCAGAAACAGTACCAACAGTAGCTTTACCTGTATCAATATCGGTATAAACAGCTCTTGTACTTGTCATTCTATCAGCATCATCACCACCAATAACAATGGACGAATGGCCAAAAGCTTTTGTATTACCACCAATAGCAATACTTTGGTCACCTATAGCGGCAGCCCCTTGATCAGGTAATGCACCACCACCAATGGCAATACCTTGTGAATATGAAGCACCAGCTTCGTTTACTTTCGCATTAGTACCAATAGCAACCGCAGTACCACCATTTGCAATTGAATCTTTACCTACAGCAACACTTGGTGTATTACCATATCGAGCTTTTGAATAAGCATTTTGACCAATAGCAACCCCACCACCAGCAGTCTCTACTTTTGCAGCAGTACCAATTGCAACAACATCACTAAGAGTAGCTTTTACATTTGTACCTAAGCCAACAGAATTCTTACCGGAAACATTAGCTCCACTACCAAAACCAACAGAAGTTGGATCAGCTACGATAGGTAGAGTATTTGCTGCCAACGCCACATTAGCATTAGTCATAGCCAATGCTGCAAAGATACCAGCTACTACAATTTTCTTTTTACCGCTATTGTTTTTAGCGAATTCAGATACTACTACGTAGCATTCTTTGGATTTGCTCCAAACTACTTTAAAGATTTTGTTCATTCTTCTTGTCTCCTATAAACCTTCTTATAATCTCTCTCTATATATATTTACTATAATTTGTTAGTCATAATTGACTTATAATTTGTTAGTCATAACTGACTTTCAATTTTTTCGATGTAGTTAGTATATCAAAATCTTCGATATAGTTGCAAGTGTTTTCATTAAACTTTCACAAAAATAATAACCTATGCAAATACTGCAATTATGCGGATTTTTTTATGACTTATATCAAAATTTTACCATAAATGGGTTATTTTTACACCATAAATATAGTTATAAAATGAATATAAACTCATAATTGAAATTTTAAATCGTGTTTATATGATTATAGGCATAGAAAAACACCTCTACAACTGAATAGTACAGCTTAAACCGTACAACTTCATTGTAGAGGTGTTCACTTCATTAAATTTATATAAACTTTTAAATATTATTCCTTACCTTAAACACATATGTACTTTGTTCGTATGCCAATTGCATACGCTTATCTAATCGTTTCATATAGGTTCGATATATGTCTTGTGCTTCATTTATGGTTACGATATCAAAGCGTATACCATCCCCTACAGGCAATTGGCTTAGACATGGTAGGTCCGACGTTATAATGGTACCAATTTTTGTATAGCCCCCCGTTGTCTGCCGATCAGCCATAAGGACAATAGGGTTGCCATCGGACGGAACTTGAATGGAACCAAATACGGCACCGTCAGAAATAATATCTGCACTATCTACATGTTCTATAACAGGGCCATCTAGGCGGAAGCCCATGCGGTCACATTGCATCGTTAATGTATAGATTTTACTACCAAAGGTCTTAATCCCTTTCTCCGTAAAATACTTAGCTTGATCTCCAAGAACTACTCGTAACGATTCATGGCATTCACGTCCTCCACGATTGTATAACGCCGTATTGAACAGATTATGACCTTCACCGTAATAGTCACATACATGTACAGTTTCTCTAGTGAAAGGTTTAATCCCAAACTCATCACCAGCTTTTAATTGTCTACCTTCTAGCCCACCTATTTTTGCTTTTGTATGAGTAGAGACGCTGCCATTAATTTCAGGCACATCGATACCACCGGAAAATGCAATATACATGCGCACCCCACATTGGCTAAATCCACCAGATATAACATCACCTTCGTGACACACAAAGGGAATATATCTAGGCACTACTACATTGTTGATAGTAGGTTGCATATCCGCCCCGGTGAAAGCAACTATACATGTGCCTTTTACAGTTAATGTTGGCGGTAACACCGTACATTCTAAGGCCCCTACAGGCTCAACATTACCTACGAGCGCTTGCCCTAATAGATAGCTTTCACTATCCATAGGCCCCGCAACAGGCATACCATATTGTTGGTACCCCACGCGGCCTATATCTTGTATCGTCGTATACATACCAGGTGCATCTACGTGGATAACAGCATTTTCAAACTTATTTAATGCCACGTAAATCACCTACCTCTACTTCATGAATAACAGGAACATAATCAGCGCCTAACACTTTGATGCGATGGAATTCACTTTCATCAATAGGTACATAACGGACATAGTCACCTGCATTTAATAATGCGGCTTGGGCCTTTGACATATCATACATGGTCACTGGTGTACGACCAATGATTTGCCAGCCTCCTGGGGAGTCAGATGGATAGGTACCAGTCTGTTCCCCTGCAATCCCTACAGATCCGGCTGGAATCAATGTTCTCGGCGAAGATAAACGAGGCGTCGCTATACGTGGATCCATGCCACCTAAATAGGTAAAGCCAGGAATGAAGCCTAGCATATATACTAAATAATCAGTTCCACTATGAATAGATATGACTTCAGCTTCGCTTAAGTGATTGTGAGATGCTACAAAGCTAAGGTCGGGGCCAAATTCACCACCATATACGGTGGGTACTTCAACGACTGTGACCAGTTCATTTGTGGTATCAGTCATACCTTCATCTAATGTAGGCTCAATAATGTTACAAATTTCAGAATACGAATATCGCATTGCATCATATTCTACCAGCAATGCACAGTAAGTAGGAACTAGTTCAATAATTCCTTCGAGCTGAAGCGCTTTAATTCGCTCTATAGTTTGTCGAATATGTCGATTAATTTTTGGATCGATCACTTGACCAAAATCAATAGAGATAGCCCGATCACCTACAGGTGAAATTGTAGGCTTCATATGTACCTCCCTGTATAACCTGAAAGGACCATTACATTCGAAGCGAACATAATGGTGCTTTCAAAGATATTAAATTAACCTAGAAGTTTCGCAATGCCTTTTAAGGATGTTACACCAATATAAGATGTTACAAGCACTACAATCCAACCTGTGTAATATAAAACTTTATTGTGTTTGTATGCCCCTACGATTTCAGATTTATGCGTTGCAAAGAGCATAACCGCCAATGTAACAGGCAAAATCAAACCATTTACAGAACCTGCCAAAATCAATAGGGATGCAGGTTTGCCGATAAAGATTAAGATACAAGTAGAAATAAAGATGAAGGCCATAATAGTTAATTTTTCATTTTTTTCTACTACTTTAAATAGTGTTTTCAAGAAGGAAACAGATGTGTAGGCAGCCCCTACTACAGAGGTTAAAGCCGCACAGAAGAATACGATACCGAATAATTTATGACCAATTTCACCGGCACCAAGAAGGAATGCAGAGCCAGCTGGATCTTTAGGATCAAGTACAAAGCCCATGGATACAACACCAAGAACCGCTAAGAATAGCAATACACGAACTACGGCGTCTACCGTCATACCCATAAATGCTGCACGACGTACATCTTTCAAGTGCTCTTGGCCTGTAATACCAGCATCGATAAGACGGTGACCACCAGAGAAGGTAATATAACCACCTACAGTACCGCCGATGAGGGTAATCGTTGCAAGCCAAGGATAATGAGTAGGAACAAAGGCGTGAGTAGTAGCCTCAGCAACAGGTGGATTCGTAGAAAAGGCTACGTAACCGATGAGAACAAGCATAACTGTGCCGAGTATTTTTGCCGTGTTATCTAATACACCGCCCATTTTCTTAGATGTAAATAGTAAAATACCTAAAATACCGCTAATCGCAGCCCCTGTAGTGGTATCAACACCAAACATAATATTGAGACCCATAGATGCACCACCGATATTACCAATATTGAAAGCTAGGCCCCCAAGGGAAATCAAAAATGCCACAAAATAACCTAGACCTGGCAATACTTTATTTGCAATATCTTGACCACGCATTTGGGATATCCCAATGATAGTCCATACATTAAGCTGTGCAATAATAGAAAAAATAACAGATACAACAATGGCAAATGCAAAATCTGCTTTCAGCTCATTTGTAAACGCCGCTGTTTGTAACATAAATCCCGGTCCAATAGAGGACGTGGCCATCAAGAATGCTGCCCCTAACAGGACAGAGAAACTAGCTTTACCTGTAATTGGTTTCATAAGAACCTCCACATAGAACTAATACTTAATACAATACTTATTTTTTCCGGTCTTGGAAATTAGCTACCGTTACGCCCGCTTTCGCAAGACCTTCACGAATATACTTTGTGAAAGCGATCGCTTCTGGATTATCACCATGAACACAGATAGAGTCTGCCACAATATCTATGGTATTACCTGTATTGGTTACTACTTTACCTTCTTTAACCATCATAAGAACTCGTTCAAGAGCCTCTTGAGGATCTTTGATAAAAGCACCAGGCTCAGTACGAGGTACGAGTGTACCTTCATCGGTATAGCCACGATCGGCAAAGACCTCTTGAATCACAGGGATGCCTCTACGTTGCGCCTCTTTAGCAATATAGCTACCGCTCAAGACCATCGCTGCAATGTTAGGATTTACCGCTTGTAATCCATCTAGTACGGCATCAGCCAACGCAGGTGTTACACAGGCTGTATTATAAAAAGCACCATGTAACTTCATATGCTGTAATGTAACACCATAACTATCGCAAAAGGCTTGTAAAGCACCTAACTGATATATCATGTACGCTTTTGCTTCATCGGGATTTACTGCCATAGCACGGCGCCCAAAGCCCATCAAATCAGGATATCCAGGATGAGCACCTACGGCTACACCCTTCTCCTTACACATGCGTACTGTAGCATCCATAATAAGAGGATCTCCAGCATGCCACCCACAGGCGACATTAGCACTGGTAACGTGATTTAAGACTTCGCTATCCATACCTAATGTATAATTACCAAAACTTTCGCCTAAATCACTGTTTAAATCTATATAATGTGACATACACACGCTCCTCTCCACTTCATGAAACTTTTAAATTCTATAGAATTTATAAATATCGATATGATTATACAAAATTTTTAGATATTTTAACAATGATTTTTATCATACCTAGAAAATTAATTTATAAAAAGTAAAAAGCACTCGATTTTTATCGAGTGCTTTTTAGAACTAGAAGATGCAAATATTATTTATTATCTTCTGTAGTTTTATTTTCATCTGTAGTTTTTTTGTCTTCTTCTGCTTTCACAGCATCATCTGCTACTTTTTCAGTAATAACGATGTGACCATCTTTTACATCAGCAAGTAAATGTTTTACATCGATATTATCTAAGTAGAAGTCAGTAACATTATCGCGGATTTCAGTTTCTACAACGCGGCGTAATGGACGAGCGCCCATAGCTTTGTCATAGCCTTGTTCCATCAATAAGTCTTTAGCTGCTTCAGTTACATCTAACGTAATACCTTTCTTAGCTAATGTTTTGTTTACTTGAGCCAACATTAAATCTACGATTTTTTTCAAATCTTCTTTGCTTAAGTGATTGAACTCAATAACAGCGTTGAAACGGTTCAAGAATTCTGGGCGGAAGTATGGTGCAATACGTTC
>ERZ773267.2143-NODE-2143-length-10163-cov-7.251781_pt1 | contig 10163 bp, 5 predicted proteins | sample MGYA00511959_ERZ773267 | MGnify/ENA primary metagenome ERZ773267 (study PRJEB29015, sample SAMEA2738165) | human oral metagenome | biome: human oral; feature: human-associated habitat; material: saliva | place: China | collected 2240 ... | reverse complement strand
CGGTTTTGAGAGTATTGGGGTGTATAAATCATATTTCAAAATAGATGAAAAATATATTGATTTTAACCTAATGAACCTCAATTTGAAGTAGATTATTCATTTGACGAGTGGAAGGGACTATTATATAATTTTATGTAAGGGAAACAGGTGCGAATCCTGTGCGGTCCCGCCACTGTAAGTCATTTTTGATAAGACGAGCCAGAGACCTTAAACTCCAACTTGCGATGTACATGGGAGTAATGTTTTGGTGCGTAAAACGGTCGCATTAGGCGATTTTTTTTAATGTCTATTATTAATTCTATAAAGAAAGGAAGCACAAATGAAACTGACAGGTAGAACTAGAAAAGTACTAGCCTTTGTTTTGCTTTTTGCGATGACTATCAGCAGTGTGCAATTTGCGTTTGCAAATACCGCAGACTCTAATGCTGGTGATGTCACTCAAGCTAGTGAAAGAGCAAGTCAGGGCAACTTAGCCCAAGGTGAAGTGCTAAATTCTGTGAATGAAAAAAAGCATTCACTTGATGAGCCACATTTTGCGGTTGTAGCAATGAATGAGGATGATGGACTCATATTTGAGCCTCATAATATCTGGGTTACAGATAGTGATTCATTGTTGAATGCACTAAAGAATAGCGGTCACAAATTTGAGAATCTTGACGACAATCTTAAGAAGATTGATGGTAAGGGCGGAAATTATCTCAGGTACTACAATGGGAATAAGTATGATCTTAATGCCTTAGGAAAAGATGCTGGCACAATTGTTTTTACCGAAAGATTAGATAGTGATGTAAAATCTAAAGAATACCAAGCTTTGGTAGCACTACTGGCGGATCATAGAAGTAAATCAGAAGAAGAAAGACAGTTTGATGATGTAAGGGAGGCATACGGCAAGGCAATTCGTGGACTGGCAACTGCAGACAAGAACAAGGCAGTTGTTTACACAAATGAACTTAAGGCTGCTTACCAAAAATATAACGATTGGACATCTCAAGAGAAAGCCCAGGTAAGCTTCTCAGTAAGCAAGAATGGGGATTCTGTAGGAAATGCTAATGTTTCTGTAAGTAATAAATATGGTAAGAAGTTTACGGGAACAAGTGCTAGTCCTCTTGCTTTGAATAGTGGAAGCTATACTTTTGTTGTGAGCGATGGACAAAATGAGATTAGCGGAAGTTTTGATGTTAAAGCAGCAGAGAAAAAGACCATTGTTGCGCCTTTGATAGGAGAAGCTGTTATTGGCAAGATGAATTTCTCATCAGTAGGAAGTGCGAAAAATGCTTTAGAAATTACAACTAGTGGTCAGAATTCCACACTAAAGGCTTTGGATGTGGACTCCGATTTATATGCGAATATATCGACTAGAAGTGGCATTTCATATAGCAAGTATCAGTTATATGCTGATTACACTGGTGTTTATGATGGGAAGTACTATGGAGATGAAAGCGATCCTAAGAATGTAATTCAATGGGAAAGTAGCAGCAAAAAGCTAAAGAATGTAATAAAGTTCGGAACATCTACGGATGGTTTCAGACTAAAGGTTGTTCACAAGCTGAATAACGGATTTATACAGAGACAGTATTATCAGGTAGATATCGAGAGAATTCCGACTCTTAGTAAGCTTAATGTGACTGATAAAAATGGAAATAAGGTCGAGATGAACTTTAATCCATATACACAAAGCTACTCATTTGATACAACTAGTGATAAGCTGACATTTGATATAGACTCCGATAGAACAATTGCAGGCGAAAGCTTCGGAAGTCCAGATGACGGTTATCTACTTACAATAGATGAGCAAATTGTCTATGCTGGCAAATATGAGGTAGATGTTGCAGATGGATCAACTAGCATAACTGTAACAAATATGTATACCTACGAAGAAAACACCTATAAAATCGAATTCCGAAAGGTGACAAACCATAAGGTTGTTATCAAGAAAGAAAAAGGCGTAGATGTTAAGCTTGTAAATAATATGGGTGGAAACATAAAAGCTGACGAAATAAAGGATACAGAGGTAATATTCCACGTTGGTGCTGGAGATTATGAGTGGGTTTCAACATTAGATAAGGACTACCATGCAAAGGGAAGTATCAAAGTTGAAGCAGGCAAGAAAAATAGCTTTGAGGCTAAGACTCCTATAAAGGAGGCGTTGATTAAATCTCTATCAACTCATAGAGCATATAATAATGAGAAATCTACAAGCTATAAAGAGATAAACGATAAGAATTTTGATTGGAAGGATCATAGCTATCAGTATGTGGTTCCAGACTACTCAGAGCTTGTAAATCTTGCAATAGATAGAGTAAATAGCGATGTTTCAATCACAAGAGGTGAATACACGACATATGAGGGAACAAATGCTGTAATTAATCAATGGGGAAAAAATATCAAGTCTGAGGTGCTTTATAGGTTCATCAGTGTTGGTGGATTAAATAACTCCGTAAGGGTTACAGCATCTAAGAAAGTTGGAGAAACCACTTATTACCAGGATTACAAGATTAGCACAGTTAGAAAGTCAACCTTAAATTCACTTGAGCTTAGAGATAACTATGGAAAGGCCATTGAACTTCGTGCAAATGGTAATTCAGGATTCAGAGATAATGTAAATACATATAAGGCTGAAGTTCCAAGCGATGCTGAATCAATTGATTTAAGCCTCGTTTTCCCAGGAGAGAACAAGGCGAAGGAACTTGTTGGAAAATATGTTGCTAGAATTCGCGGAACTGAAATTGCACGTAGCGAGGATGGAAGTCCTGTAAGTACAAGTATAGCGCTAGACAGCAACAAGGATAAGGAAGATATTGAGATTGAAGTTATTGGTGGAGAAAGCGGAAATCTCAGCAATAAATATACTATTGAGGTAAGCAAGAGTGCGCCTGTAGCAGTTAAATTTAACACAAATCCAAGTGACTGTCGTATAAATATCAAGAATGAGAAATACGGCAAGTTTGTAACCCCAGAAGAAGATGGAAGCTTCATGCTAGTAAAGGGAACAAGCTACACTTATACTGTGACACATACAGGATATCTGCCAAAGACAAAGACATTTAAGCAGCAAGATGAGACTGATGTAAATATTACTTTAGAAAAGGCGCCAGTAAATACAAAGCTAAATACTGATTTGAATGCAGAGTGGCCATACTTCAGATATGATGCGAATAATAACTGTGTTGTTAATTTCCCACTTCCAAGAGATGCATCTGAAGCAACCCTATACTGGGCAACAAAGTTTGGTTCAGCCGATATGTATGGCTCGCTTGGTTGTCCAATAATGGTAAATGGATACATATATAACTATTCTGGAACAACTATTCTGAAGTTCGACTCAATGACAGGCGAAGTTGTAAAAAAAGGGAAGATGAGTAAGCGGTCATCGTTTGCTATTAATTCGCCTACATATGCGGATGGAATGATATTTGTCGGCCTAGAGGGAGGAACCATTCAGGCCTTTGATGCAGAAACCTTGGAATCACTTTGGATATATCATGCTCCTACTGATGGACAGCCAAACTGCCCTATAAGCTATAAGGATGGATATATTTACACAGGCTTCTGGAAGGCTGAAGACAAGAAAGCAGAATACGTTTGCCTCTCAGTAACAGACGAAGATCCAACAAGGACTGATGAAATCAAAACGGCTTCATGGGTACATGAAGGTAAGGGTTTCTATTGGGCAGGAGCTTATGTAGGAAACGGAAATGCTGGAGAGATTGAGATTGCATCAAAGCAAGCTAGAACATATATCGTTGTAGGCTCTGACGATGGTAAGACCACTGCCGATGCCTATGGTGAACTCTTGTCATTAGACCCTATAACAGGAAGAGCGATAGATTCTATCGATGATACATTCCTTGGAGATATTAGAAGTACAATCATGTTTGATAAGGATACCGCTAGGTACTACTTTGTTACTAAGGGTGGATACTTCTGCTCAGTTAAGCTTAACGAGGATGGAACTTTTGATAGAAGTAGCATAAAAACATTGTCGCTCATGCCAAAGAATGCAACCAAAAAATACATCCCTATGAGTGCATCTACACCAGTTATATACAAGGGAAGGGCGTACATAGGAGTCGGTGGTTCAAGCAATTTCGGCGACTATAGTGGACACAATATCTCAGTTATAGATATAAAGAGCAATACTATTGCGTATTCAATTGAGACTAAAGGATATCCGCAGGCAAGCAGTATACTGACAACAGCCTACGAAAAGGATGATGATAGTGTATATGTATACTTCTTTGAGAACAAGACTCCAGGTGCTCTTAGGGTCATCAAAGATAGACCAGGACAAACTGCACCATCAGAAGTTGCAATAGAGAAGACCAGCAACCAGAAAATGCATCAGGTAGCACCGGTATTGTTTACTCCAGTAGGTAATCATGCACAGTATGTAATTTGTAGCCCTATCGCAGATGAATATGGAAATATATATTTCAAGAATGATTCATCACACATGTTTATGATAGGACCTACAATTAAGGAATTAAGGATTGTCAAGAATCCTGACAAGACTGAATACCTGTCTGGTGAAACCTTTGATCCTACAGGAATGAAGGTTGAAGCGGTTTACAGCAACGGAAAGACTAGAGATGTAACGAAGTATATTTCTTATAATAATGGAGCTTTAGATTTGAGCGATGAGGACTTTGAGATAAGACTCAAAACAGGTGCCCAGATGTATCAGGATAAGGATGGAAAAACAGGGGTTAAATATACACCACCTACTGCAATTCTAGACTTGACAATAAAGCTTAAGAGAAAATAGTAGAATTAAAAAAGCATACCATGCCGTTTCCGATGAAAAGGCCTTAAAGAAGAGAGCTGCCGTCAAAACAGCAAAGATTAACGGCGAAATCCAACGCAATAATTTATGTGAGATAAACATAAAAGATAAAAAATCTGAACGCATAAAAGAATGTAAAAAGCGAAGATTATAGAAGTTCCCTGCAGCAATACGACGCTTTCTCCGAAACTCGTCATATGCAGTTTGTCCCGGATCTTCCGCCGACCAAGCCCGAGGCTCATATACAACAGTGTGCCCGGACTCTAAAATTCGCATTGTTAAGAGAAAATCATCAACCGATGTTTCGGACGGCAAGGATTGAAATAAGCTCTTGCGCACGGCATAACAAGCTCCGTCTGCTCCGATAAGCGAAGTCGTTTTCGATTCAAGTCTTTTAATAGCACTTTCCAAGCGCCAATACAACCCTTCGTTTTTAGCAATGGCACCGTCTGTAGCCAAGATTTTCTTTTCTCCGCTTACACAACCGACAAGGTCGTCCTCAAAATGGGGTAATATATATTTCAAACATTCTGGATTATACATAGCATTGGCATCGGATAGGAGCACTATATCGCCCTTACACTGAGGCACGGCCTTGTTTAATACATTAACCTTCCCGGCTCGTTCGGAAAAGTCAAGCAGACGAATAAAGGAATACTCCTTCGTATAAGTCCGCACCAGCTCTGCTGTACAATCCGTGGACCCGTCGGAAGCCACGACAATTTCAAATTCAAAGTTCCCTCGCTCCAGAGCCAAGCTGTTTTCCAACTTTTCTTTGATTACTTCTTCTTCATTATAGGCCGCAATAAGAAGTGACACGGATTTTACAGGCTCTGTACTCGTTCCGATAGGACGCCGTCTGCTTACAACCAGAAGAACAAGCGGATACACGGCATAAGGCCAAATAATAAGTAAGAAGGCCACTATAATAATGAACCAGAGTAACATTATTTAATCTCCTTTTTTAGCCAAAAAGCGAATAAACCTTGTACCCGCCTTAATAAGCCGCTTGCGTTCGCCCGGATTGAACACGAATTGACGAAGTTTTGCAAATATATAGGCCGGACGCAAATAGTACTTCCGTCGGGCCTCATCACAAAAGGCTACCAACTCCTTATCCGACACTTCAGGCAAAGAGATAACACAACTGTGCAATCCGTCAGTAGTAATCCACTCGGACCAATCTTTCGTTACCAAATAATGATTTCGCTCCGCCCATGTATAGGCGTCTGTTCCCGGATAAACCATGAGAGGGAAGAATTGTGCCGTATCCGTATTCAATCTCAAGGCAAGGCGAAAAGTCTCTTCCATGGTTTCTTTTGTTTCTCCCGGATTTCCGACCATGAAGCAACCATGAATAAGAAGTCCTGCCTTATTCGCATTTTTTACATACTCTTTCGTCCAATCGAGTTTAATCCCTTTATGCATTTCGTTCAATACCCGCTGATTACCGCTTTCAAAGCCGGCCACAAGGAGTCGACATCCCGCCTGTTTCATCAGTTCCATCGTGTCATAGTCCAAGGTAACACGAGCATTAACCCACCAGTTGAATTTTTTATTCAAACCTTTTTCAATCATTAAGCGACAAATAGCCTTAGTCCGTTCTAAATCGGCCGTAAACGTGTCATCTTCAAATCCGACAGATTTTAATTCCGGGAAGTTTTCCGCCATATATTCAAGCTCGGCAATGACATTTTCAGGACTGCGCAAGCGATAAATCTTGCGGCCGTGGAAAGTTTGAGGATAGACACAAAAAAAACATTGATTCGGACAACCACGACCGGTAAAAATCATCATCATAGGATATTCGGCAGCGGCAAAAAAATAATCGTACGGATTGATGCCTTGCTCTTTATATACTTTTGAAACGAAAGGTAACTCGTCAAGATCTTCAATATAAGGGCGATCATCCGTTGATTTATATGTGTCGGCAGAGGTTCGCCAAGTCAAGCCTAGAATGTTGGAAAAATCGTTCTTCCCTTCAGCCAACAGTGCTGCTAAGTCACGTAATGTATAATCATATTCACGTCGTGCGACGGCATCCACCGTTTTATTAATAGCCAAGGTCGCTTCAGGCAAAGCACTGGGATGTGTCCCGACAAGAACCGTAAAGGTAAGCGGCACGACATTCTTTACTTTTTCAGAGAATTCACAATCATTATAAATACTCGGCGTAGATGTATTGATAACCGTCATTTGCGGCTGAAATTCTTTTACGAATTCCAGGGTTCTTTTATCATCCCAACCGATAGCGCAACAGTCAAGTAACTTACACGTATGCCCTGCTTCCGTTAACACTCCCGTAGCGGAAGCCAGCCAAGTAGGATAGTAGATCGTACCGCTTTTCGTAATAGCCGGACTACGCTGATCACGGGAAAATTTTCCGTATTCCGTTTTAAAAGGCGGGCTGATTAAAAGAATTTTCATGTATGTCTTCCTTTCCTTACAAGGACCTAATACCGATTAATAAGCGCCTTTACCGCCTATGACGGCGATAAAGGTCTTCCAAATAAGGGCTATATCGAGCCAAACGCTCCAATTATGTACGTACCACGAATCCATATGAACCCGTTCCTCGTATGTCGTATCACTGCGGCCGTTAGCTTGCCACATCCCTGTAATTCCCGGCGGTACAAGATAGAAATCTCCGATATATTTGCCGTACTTGGCCACTTCTTCACGTACTATGGGGCGCGGTCCCACAAGACTCATATCACCGGTCAACACATTCCAAAGTTGTGGCAATTCATCGAGGGATGTTTTACGTAAAATCTTGCCAATTTTAGTCACACGAGGGTCATCCTTTAACTTAAAATCCCGCTCCCACTCTTCTTTGGCTGACGGATTTTCTCGCAAATATTTTTTTAGAACATCCTGCGCATTAACAGTCATTGTCCTAAATTTATAGCAAGGAAATACCTTCCCTCCCTTGCCGACTCGGCGATGTGAGAAAACGACGGGGCCGGGCGAGTCAAAATAAATGAGTCCGGCAATAATCGCCATAATCGGCAGTATCAGTAAGCCTCCACAGAGAGTTGCAAGAATATCAAAAACTCTCTTAGCTACTCGATTAGACTTACGTGCCAAGTTGTTTCTAATATGGATAACAACTGCTTCTTCACGCATTAACCCGCGCGCACTTAAATTAGATGCCGGTATGCCGAAAAGTTCAGGAACAAAGTCAACTCGTGCTGTTAAAAGTTGTAGCCGATTTATTAAATCCACCAACTCTTTCGGAGCCATGCCGGGCATACAAATCAACACATGCCGAATTTTCATGTTACGTACAACTCGTTCAGCATCGGCCAAGGTTCCCAAGCACGGATAATGATCCTGAATATAGGATGATTTGGGAGCATCGTCTACATAGCCTATAAATTTATAATACATGGCCGGCATATGCTGCAAGGCTCTTTCAACCAACTCGGCCGTCTTCCCCGCACCGACTAAGAGAACCGGAATCTGTATGGCTCCTGTTCTACTTAAAAGCGCATCAAAAATAAGCCTAAGAATAAGATCAAAGATGAGTATACAAGCATACGAAAAAGCTACGAATAGACGAGAAACGCTTCCTGTAACATGACCGGCATACATTAATACGACAACAGTAATCGTACTGACGGTAATACTCCTGAAAATCAACTTTAGCCGTTCCCAATAAGGAATATCCTCACGATATACGCCGTTTAATAAGAATACGGCCAGGAAAACAGCGGGAACTATAAGAAAATGATATATTCCTTCAAGTCTGAAATCACCTTGGACAGGAAAAACCGGCAGATGAAGGCGAATCATAAAGGCACAATATAAAGCCATCACTATGGATATGTAGTCGACAAAGGCTGTGCACATAGCTACACTGATTAGGCGATATCGCCGAGTTTCAACAGGTTTCACATTCTACTCCTTTTCACTACCGTCTTTCATAACCAATAACAGAGATATAACAAACCAAAACTCTCTTATGCTATCCGATTTCCCCCACGTATAATCGCTCATACCGAACATAAAGATGTAGGCGGTAACAGCAAAAAAAACGGCCAAGTCATACGGATTTCGTTCTTTTATCCACAAGCGCCCTACATAGGCCAGAAAAAACAACCAAAAAGCCGTAAATCCTGCCACGCCGATCAATCCCGATTCAGCCGCAATATGTAAGAAATTATTATGCGCATGACCCAAGTCCCGGGACTCTTCGGCAACCTTATACGCTTTTCTGTAGTTTATCTGCCACTGTCCGGGACCGAACCCGGTCAAAGGTTTATCCTCAATCATTCGAATTGTCGAGTGCCAAGCATAGACTCTATCACGATTAGAGCTGTTTGTAGTCGTATTGGTAACGCTCAAAAAACGGCTTTCATACTCCGGATTAGCTGTAAAAATCCCTCCTATACAAAGACTGACAAGAACGGCGGCCAATAAATATTTCTTTTTTTTAAGACCGTAAATAAGTGTAAGGATAAAACCATTAATGAGGCTGAATAACCAAGATCCGCGACTTTGGTTGCCCCACATACCGAAACCCAGCCCGACCAGTAAGATCGCGGCGGCTCTCCTTAACCGCAAAGGGATCGTTGTATCATAAAGAAAAACCAAGGCTACAGGGAAAAGCATAGTCATGACCATGGCAAAAGCCATAACGGAACCGGATAAAAATCCGCCCGATCGAGTCTCTTCTAAGCCCGCCATAGCCAATGAATCATAAAAAGCATACCCCCCATCAGCAGCCGTAAAGTAGAATAAGACCAGGAGCATGACCACAGCCGTAGCTTTATGACGAATACATCGTAAGACAATAAGAGCCGTCAGCCCTTTCCATATCCAAATATTAAAAAAGGAGCCTACGACTTTAATATTCACAGGGACCAAGGCAGACGGTATGATAAAGATTAACATAATAGCATATGCTTTAAAAAACAAAGAAATCCGGGCGGGAAGCTTTTCATGCCGTCGTATATACAGGCTACCTACGCCTACAATTACAGCTGTCGTATACAGTATATTGCCGACAGAAACGGACAAATGCATAACGCAGACCATTAAAGACAATAATACGGCTACAACTTTTTCATCATTTCGGAGAATAAAGTTTTTCATTATACCCCTTCCACCACCCTCTTCGAAAACTCACATCGTTTTATTATAGCATAGACACCAAAAAAAGCCGCATATACAGCGACTTTTTTTCAAAACACATATACCTTTCACGGATAAAGCAACGAAAAGGCATGACTTATAAGTAGCCTTCCCCTTACTCGCATTTTATACCTCAATTCCCAACTTTTTTATAGCCCCAAAGAGTTCGTCAACAGTACGACTTATTAAGAACTTTTCTTTTACATTCTTTTTACCTCGCCGTGCCGTTTCTCCTGCTTGCAGA
>ERZ773267.2140-NODE-2140-length-10172-cov-7.969655_pt1 | contig 10172 bp, 6 predicted proteins | sample MGYA00511959_ERZ773267 | MGnify/ENA primary metagenome ERZ773267 (study PRJEB29015, sample SAMEA2738165) | human oral metagenome | biome: human oral; feature: human-associated habitat; material: saliva | place: China | collected 2240 ... | reverse complement strand
AGAAGTATTTCCGTGCGGTGTCTCGTTTGACTGCGTTGGCTCGTGAGGGCATGCTCGGCGAATCTGAGTAGCCGCCGCCTGACGCTGCGAAACCGCGCAGTGTGAATGCGTGAACTGCGCCGAAAAGTTTATATGCAAAAGGCCCCCTCCGGATGCTCCACGAGAGGATCCGGAGGGGGTCTTTGTTTGTCTTGGCTCGTATGGTCTGCGGGTTCATAAATGCCTGCAGTAGATAGGGAAGTTAAAAACATACCGCCCGTTCCTATTCGGATCCGGACGGTGAGAAGTCAGCATCGGAAGGATGCCTTATTAAGAATCTTTCGTTACTGATTCTAGCACAGGGGCTTACTACTTCTGCAAGCGCTTCACATAAAAATTTTTTTGCGCTTTTGGGGGTGTGAATGACGGTTTCGAATGCGTATATGGCGTAGTCAGGTTATTGTTAGTCTCAGATGAGCGCAATGATGCTTATCAAGAGTGCAATGTCTGCACTTGATTGCAATCACTCACAAAGGAGTATGCCATGTCCACGGACATGAAGAACTACCGTATCGGTGTTGATGTCGGCGACCGCTCTGTTGGTCTTGCTGCTATCGAATTTGATGATGCTGGTTTCCCTATCCAGAAGCTTGCTCTGGTAACTTTCCGCCACGACGGCGGGCTCGACCCGACTGAGAATAAGAGCCCGAAGAGCCGCAAGGAAACTCGCGGTGTTGCTCGTCGTACGATGCGCATGAACCGTCGCCGTAAGCAGCGTCTGCGTGACCTCGATAAGGTACTTGAGAAGCTGGGTTACACCGTGCCGGAAGGTCCTGAGCCTGAGACCTATGAGGCGTGGACTTCGCGCGCTCTGCTGGCTTCTATCAAGTTGGCTAGCGCTGATGAACTGAATGAGCATTTGGTGCGCGCTGTGCGTCATATGGCTCGTCACCGTGGTTGGGCTAATCCGTGGTGGTCTCTTGACCAGCTGGAGAAGGCGTCGCAGGAGCCGTCGGAGACTTTTGAGATTATTCTGGCTCGTGCGCGTGAGCTGTTTGGTGAGAAGGTTCCGGTTAACCCGACTTTGGGCATGTTGGGTGCTCTTGCCGCTAATAATGAGGTTCTTATGCGTCCTCGCCGCAACTACAACGCGAAGGAAGCTAATAACCCTAAGAAGGCTGGGAAGTACCTGGCTGATTACGGCACTCAGCCGCTAATGGCCGCGAAGGTGCGCCAGGAGGACCAGCTGGCTGAGCTCCGCCGTATTTGCGAGGTTCAGGGTATTGAGGACCAGTATGAGGCTCTTCGCGAAGCTGTCTTTACGCACGTGCGTCCCTACGTGCCGAAGGACCGCGTGGGTAAGGACCCGCTGAGTCCCTCCGAAATCCGCGCAAGCCGCGCCTCGCTGGAGTTCCAGGAGTTCCGTATCCTTGATTCGGTGGCGAATCTGCGTGTACGTACCGATTCCCACTCGAAGCGTGAGCTTTCCGAAAGCGAATACGATACCGCAGTTGATTTCCTGATGTCCTACACGGGTAAGGAACAGCCGAGCTGGGCTGATGTGGCTGAGGAGATTGGCGTTCCGGGTAACCGTCTTATTGCCCCGGTTCTTGAGGATGTTCAGCAGAAGACCGCACCCTTTGACCGTTCGTCTGCAGCCTTCGAGAAGGCGATGAACAAGAAGACAGAGGCTCGTCAGTGGTGGGAATCGAACGATGATGACCAGCTGCGCAGTCTGTTCATTATGTTCCTTGCCGATGCAACGGACGACACTGCAGAAGCCGCGGTTGAAGCGGGTCTGTATGAGCTGTTTGAGAGCTGGCCTGAAGAGGAACGCGAAGCTCTTTCTAATATCGCCTTCGAATCTGGCCGTGCAGGATACAGCGCGACAACCCTATCTAAGCTGAGCGAGTACATGCACGAACACCGTGTGGGTTTGCATGAGACCCGCAAGGCTGTCTTCGGCGTGGACGATACCTGGCGCCCGCCCCTGGCTAAGCTGGAGGAGCAGACGGGCCAGCCTACGGTGGACCGCGTTCTGACTATTCTGCGCCGGTTCGTGCTCGATTGTGAACGCCAGTGGGGTCGCCCGCAGGCAATCACGGTTGAGCATGCCCGCACCGGTCTGATGGGGCCCGCTCAGCGTCAGGACATTCTGCGTGAACAGAAGAAGAACCGTGAAGAGAACGAACGTATTCGTAACGAGCTGCGTGAGTCCGGCGTGGAGAACCCGAAGCGCGTGGATGTTCGCCGTCACCTGGTGATTCAGGAGCAGGAGTGCCAGTGCTTGTACTGCGGCGCGATGATTACGACGACTACTTCTGAGCTGGACCACATCGTACCGCGCGCTGGCGGCGGTTCCTCTCGTCGTGAGAATTTGGCGGCGGTGTGCAGTTACTGTAACGGGAAGAAGAGCAACACCCCGTTCTACCGCTGGGCTTCCCCGGAGAGGTTCAAGGAGACTATTGACCGTGTCCGCCAGTTGAAGGCCTTTAAAGACCCCAAGAAGGCGAAAATGTTCAAGAATCAGATTCGCCGCCTCAAGCAAACTGAGGCTGACGCGCCGATTGATGAGCGCTCGCTGGCTTCGACTTCGTACGCTGCTGTGGCGGTGCGTGAGCGTTTGGAGCAGCATTTTAATGAGGGTCTTGCCCCCGATGACAAGAGCCGTGTGGTTCTTGACGTGTATGCGGGTTCGGTGACTCGTGAGTCTCGCCGTGCTGGTGGTATTGATGAGCGTATTCTTCTGCGCGGTGAGCACGATAAGAACCGTTTTGACGTGCGCCACCACGCAATTGATGCAGCGGTCATGACCCTCCTGAACCGTTCGGTTGCTTTGACTCTGGAGCAGCGTAGCCAGCTGAGGCGCGCGTTTTATGAGCGGGGGCTGGATAAGCGGGACCGTGATCAGCTGAAGCCGGAAGAAGATTGGCGTAACTTTACCGGCCTGTACAAGGCCTCCCAGAGGAAGTTCTCCGAGTGGAAGAAAGCCGCTACCAAGTTGGGAGACCTGTTGGCTGGGGCTATCGAGGACGACTCTATTGCGGTGGTGAGCCCTCTGCGTCTGCGCCCGCAGAACGGTGCGGTGCATAAGGATACCATTGCCGCGGTGAAGAAGCAGGCTTTGGGTTCTGCTTGGCCTGCTGATGCTGTGAAGCGTATTGTTGATCCGGAAATTTACCTTGCTATGAAGGACGCTCTGGGTAAGTTGAAGGAGCTTCCTGAGGATTCTGCCCGCTCGCTTGAATTGCCGGATGGCCGCTACATTGAGGCTGATGATGAGGTGCTGTTCTTTCCGAAGAATGGTGCATCAATTTTGACTCCTCGTGGTGTGGCTGAGATTGGTGAGTCGATTCATCACGCTCGCTTGTATAGTTGGCTGACGAAGAAGGGCGAGCTGAAGTTCGGTATGCTCCGCGTGTATGGTGCGGAGTTCCCGTGGCTGATGCGTGAGAGCGGTAGCCGTGATGTTTTGCGTATGCCGATTCATCCGGGTTCTCAGTCTTTCCGTGGCATGCAGGATGGTGTGCGTAAGGCAGTTGAGAGCGGCGAAGCGGTTGAGTTCGCCTGGATTACTCAGAATGATGAGTTGGAGTTTGATCCGGAAGACTACATCGCTCACGGTGGTAATGATGAGCTGAACCGGCTTCTTCGGGTTATGCCGGAGCGCCATTGGCGTGTGGATGGCTTCTATAATGCGGGTACTTTGCGTATTCGCCCGGCTTTGTTGTCGGCTGAGCAGCTTCCTTCTGAGCTACAGAAGAAGGTTGATAGTAAGACTCTGAGCGATGATGAAGCTGTTCTCCTGAAAGCTGTTGAGAGGGGCTTGTTTGTTGCTATTAGTAGCTTCTTGCCGTTGGAGAGCTTGAAGGTTATTCGCCGCAATAACTTGGGCTTCCCTCGTTGGCGCGGTAATGGCAATCTGCCGACTTCGTTTGAGGTTCGTTCTTCGGCGTTGCGTGCTCTGGGTGTGGAAGGCTAGGAGAGCGTGATGGATAGTAAGTGGCGTGTTCTTGATTTCACTGCCTATGAGGGTTTCCTGTCGTATGAGAGGGGGCGAATCGTGGCGGGGGAGCGGAGCACGCCACTTGCTGAGGTCGATTTTATTCTCCTCGGTATGGGGTGCTCCTGGGGCTACGGTTTAGTGGCTGGCCTGGAACGTTTTGATGTTGCTGTCGCGATTTGTGATTGGCGTAATCAGCCGATTTCTACGTTGTATCACTGGTCTGAGAATACGAAGGTGTTTACTCGTCATGAGGCTCAGGCTGAGTTGAGTGTGCCGCGTGCGAAGAATGCGTGGATGCAGATTGTGAAGGCTAAGCTTCGCGGTCAGGCGAATTGTCTTGACGCTATGGGGCGGCAGGGCGCAGCGGATATTCGTGCGTTGGCTCGTTCGGTGCGTTCTGGTGACCCATCAAATGCTGAGGCTCAGGGGGCGCGCCTGTATTGGGGTGAGTTCCTCCCAGAGCAGGGGTTCCGTCGCCAGCAGCTGTCTGATGATGTGGTGAATGGCATGCTCAATTATGGGTACACGATTCTTCGCGGCAGGGTTTTGACTCGTGTGATTGCTGCGGGTTTGTGCCCTACGCTGTCGCTTTTTCATCGTCATCGTTCGAATGCTTTTGCGTTGGTTGATGATTTGGTGGAGCCGTTCCGTCCTGCTGTGGATTATGCGGTGTATCAGTTGATTTCTGCTGGTTCTACTGAGCTGGGTCGTCGGGAGAAGGCGGCTCTGGTTCAGGTGTTGTCTGATGCGGTGAATGATGATTCGCCGTTTAAGCTCCGTACTGTGGTGGAGGATTTTTGTTCTGAGTTTGCTCTCTATGTTGAGGGTAAGCGTGATAGGTTGTCGGTTCCGGTGTGGGAGCTGACGGCTGCTGAGGAGTTGCGTGAGGATGGCTGATCCTGTGTGGTTAATGGTGATGTTTGATTTGCCGGTGAAGACGAAGAGCGAGCGGAAGTTGGCGAATCGTTACCGTCATGTTCTGCTGGATTTGGGTTTTGATCGTATGCAGTTGAGTGTGTATGCGAAGTACTATCTGAATGGGAATGCGACGGGTTCTGATTTGTTCCGTTTGCAGGTTGAGGTTCCGCCGGGTGGCGCGATTCGTATTATGCGTTTTACGGATGCTCAGTGGGCTGGGTCGATTCGCCATTTGGGGCCGGAGGTGCAGCAGATGGAGGAGAAGCCGGATGCTTTAGATATTTTCTAGAAGGTGTTCGTAATGAATGAGCCGGTGGGGCAACAACCATGTTTGGTCGCTACCCCGCCGGCTCATTTTTCCTCTCGGATCTCGTCTAGAGACGAGCTTCGAAGCAGGTATGGGGCAGTTTTTCTTGCGAAAAACTACCCCATTTATGCACCTGACTAGGGGAAATACTTGATTACTTAAGTATATCAAGGTGAATAATGAAAGATTCTCAACCGTACCCACGGGTACTAAGTCCACCCCCTAAGTATATCAAGGTGAATAATGAAAGATTCTCAACGACTGGCGGCACTGTTCCTGTTCATCATTAAGTATAACAAGGTGAATAATGAAAGATTCTCAACTCATTTCGAGGCGGTCGGATGCTTTGCCTAAGTATATCAAGGTGAATAATGAAAGATTCTCAACTGGGTTTATGGAGGGCGCGGCATTTGTCTAAGTATATCAAGGTGAATAATGAAAGATTCTCAACCCTCTACCACGCGAGAATCATAAGGCGTTAAGTATATCAAGGTGAATAATGAAAGATTCTCAACGGTACGACGAATGTTCGAGAGGCGGCGATAAGTATATCAAGGTGAATAATGAAAGATTCTCAACGAGCCTGTATTATCCCCGCTTGCGCAGGTAAGTATATCAAGGTGAATAATGAAAGATTCTCAACCCGCCTCAAGCCGCGCCGCGCGGGTGAGTAAGTATATCAAGGTGAATAATGAAAGATTCTCAACCAGAATCGGCGCAGCAGGCGACCCGCCTTAAGTATATCAAGGTGAATAATGAAAGATTCTCAACCTCAGCCGTGGGCGTGCCCGAGGTCAAATAAGTATATCAAGGTGAATAATGAAAGATTCTCAACCTATCGCCTTATATAACTATTATGACACTAAGTATATCAAGGTGAATAATGAAAGATTCTCAACTTTTCGAGGGCTGAGAGTCGAGCTCGACTAAGTATATCAAGGTGAATAATGAAAGATTCTCAACGAGAATTTCAGCGCGCCCCTGACCCGGATAAGTATATCAAGGTGAATAATGAAAGATTCTCAACGCTAGGATTTCGCCAATCTGTCGGGTGCTAAGTATATCAAGGTGAATAATGAAAGATTCTCAACCCACCGGCGAGCTTCCGTCGGGCTGAACTAAGTATATCAAGGTGAATAATGAAAGATTCTCAACCCTGGCGGAGGGTGGTGGTGAGCGCGCCTAAGTATATCAAGGTGAATAATGAAAGATTCTCAACTCCGATAGCATCAGTACCATGATGGAGGTAAGTATATCAAGGTGAATAATGAAAGATTCTCAACGTGCATGGCGACCAACGCCGTGACCAACTAAGTATATCAAGGTGAATAATGAAAGATTCTCAACCTTCTTCGAGGCGGGGGTCGCGGCGGCTTAAGTATATCAAGGTGAATAATGAAAGATTCTCAACCTATGACGGGCATCCCTGCGTCCATGATTAAGTATATCAAGGTGAATAATGAAAGATTCTCAACCGTCATGGGATCTTTTTTCAGGCGGCTATAAGTATATCAAGGTGAATAATGAAAGATTCTCAACAGAAAATCAACCGATAATGTTGAACGGGTAAGTATATCAAGGTGAATAATGAAAGATTCTCAACGATTTTTAGCGAGGGGTGGGTTTGAGATTAAGTATATCAAGGTGAATAATGAAAGATTCTCAACCGCGGCACGTGCGTATGGCTGCGCGTCGTAAGTATATCAAGGTGAATAATGAAAGATTCTCAACCTTTTTTCCAGGAGTACCGCCGCCTCGCTAAGTATATCAAGGTGAATAATGAAAGATTCTCAACTGCCTTAACACTTATGCACGGGGTGCCTTAAGTATATCAAGGTGAATAATGAAAGATTCTCAACCGCGGCCGCCGCGGAACCAGTACAGATGTAAGTATATCAAGGTGAATAATGAAAGATTCTCAACGGAGCTACATACTTGAGCAGTTCTTCGTTAAGTATATCAAGGTGAATAATGAAAGATTCTCAACTGACGATTGGCCTTATCTGGGCAGGTATTAAGTATATCAAGGTGAATAATGAAAGATTCTCAACCGGCGTGAGTTGCAGCGTCGGTGTGCTGTAAGTATATCAAGGTGAATAATGAAAGATTCTCAACTGTTCCTTATCAATTGTTCCAGTGATGGTAAGTATATCAAGGTGAATAATGAAAGATTCTCAACACAGTCATGTCACCCCATCGCTCCATGATAAGTATATCAAGGTGAATAATGAAAGATTCTCAACTTCGATTCGTCCTCGATTCCTGACTCCATAAGTATATCAAGGTGAATAATGAAAGATTCTCAACTATTTATTAGCGTTAAAGATGGAGAGGTTAAGTATATCAAGGTGAATAATGAAAGATTCTCAACCGCGCGCAGGTGCGAGATGCAGCAGAAGTAAGTATATCAAGGTGAATAATGAAAGATTCTCAACTGTTTCTCTGCTTGCAGGTGTCGCATGTTAAGTATATCAAGGTGAATAATGAAAGATTCTCAACGATTTTCAAGGCGTGTTTCTTTGTCGATTAAGTATATCAAGGTGAATAATGAAAGATTCTCAACTGCGAGAGTGTCGCCTGTAATCGAGTTATAAGTATATCAAGGTGAATAATGAAAGATTCTCAACATGGCGTCCATCTGGTCTGCAGTCGCATTAAGTATATCAAGGTGAATAATGAAAGATTCTCAACGCCGCCCTCGCGGTAGCCGCCCGTGAGTTAAGTATATCAAGGTGAATAATGAAAGATTCTCAACTAGCCGGAGAGCTCGTCAATGATGAGGGTAAGTATATCAAGGTGAATAATGAAAGATTCTCAACGAAGAACCACGTGCGGACCGGTCCTCTTTAAGTATATCAAGGTGAATAATGAAAGATTCTCAACCAGAGGGCAGGATGGTCAGGGATTCATGTAAGTATATCAAGGTGAATAATGAAAGATTCTCAACCCGCTGATGATGTCCACCATCACCAGCATAAGTATATCAAGGTGAATAATGAAAGATTCTCAACTCATTTCGAGGCGGTCGCTGGCTTTGCCTAAGTATATCAAGGTGAATAATGAAAGATTCTCAACTCTGCTGTGGTTTTGAAATTGACATGCTTAAGTATATCAAGGTGAATAATGAAAGATTCTCAACTTCCAGCGGTTGCGGGTTCGGGGCTTATTAAGTATATCAAGGTGAATAATGAAAGATTCTCAACTCCAGGAACGCGGCACCACCGGTCGCACTAAGTATATCAAGGTGAATAATGAAAGATTCTCAACTCGCGGCCTTGCACTCGGCTCAGTTCGGTAAGTATATCAAGGTGAATAATGAAAGATTCTCAACGTGTTGATGATTACCCGTGGGCTGGATATAAGTATATCAAGGTGAATAATGAAAGATTCTCAACCACGGTGCCGTGGGACCATTCTTCGATGTAAGTATATCAAGGTGAATAATGAAAGATTCTCAACGACGCTGCCGAATCGACTTGATGACAGATAAGTATATCAAGGTGAATAATGAAAGATTCTCAACAGTCCATGAAGGCGGTGTGGATGGGTTTTAAGTATATCAAGGTGAATAATGAAAGATTCTCAACTCCAATAGGTACGCTACTCGTGCGTATCTAAGTATATCAAGGCGAATAATGAAAGATTCTCAACGATTTCGTCGGGTAGTACGTGCGGCCCATAAGTATATCAAGGCGAATAATGAAAGATTCTCAACCGCGAGCGCGGAGGACGGTTAGCGCCTCTAAGTATATCAAGGCGAATAATGAAAGATTCTCAACATTCTGCGTTCGTCTTCCACGCACCCGGTAAGTATATCAAGGCGAGTAATAAAAGATTCTCAACTAATGGCACGAAATAATGAAAGATTCTCAACCATGAGGAACCTGGCGGGTAGGGTAGCGTAAGTATATCAAGGTTGGTTATAAAATGCTCTCAGACAGGGGTGGGCAAAGGAGAGGTATATTGGGGGTAAATCAAGGTAATCTAAGGAAAATAATATACTGAAAAATAAATATTTGTATTTTGATCTATTTTGAATAATGAAACAGGGTGGACTATAAGACATAGTCCACCCCGCAAATACCCTAAAGGGGGTGCAATGAAATATTTAAGTAATAAAAATATGATTGAAAGATTCTCAACATTCTACAACTTATCACATAGCACGGTGTAATTATAGCAGGAGTGCATGCAACTTTTCTAGTTTTCATATATTTCTAAATATTGTTTGGATGCTAGTATTTTTACGGGAATAAAAACTGGGGTAATTATCTGATAAATAGTCGTATAAAATTCTTGGATGATAAATAAGTCTGGAAAATCGGCCAATATAAAGAGTCACCGATTCATTAGATTCATTAGAGTAATCTAATAAAGCGTAACTATAAAGAATGCAGGGGAGGGGCCCTCTGGTCGTATTGCCGGAGGGCCCCTCCTTCTGTGTATCGTTCAGCGGATATGCGGTGGCTAACGCTCTAGCGCGCTAGCGTACCCGGGGAAGTACCCCCTACGCTGCCGCCGCTACAGCTCCCTTGGTTGCGGTGCCGTTTCGGGTCCACAGCAGGAGCGCTGCCACGCTGTTGATGATGTAGAAAATGTATTTGCCGACGTTCGCGAAGTTGCCCTGAGTCAGCGCCTTGATGCACTGTACGCTGTTGTACACGAACCAGAATTGCCACTGCATCGTCAGCTTCAGCGCGTTCAGAATGTTCGCTGACAGGGACAGGCCGAACACTACGGTCGTGATCCAGAACAGGAATGAGGTCTGGCCGCCGTAGCCAATGTAGTTCGTGACCAGGGAGAACGCGAACGAACCCGCCACAATACCGCCGATAATCAGCTGGCCCTTCGTGCCGGTCGGCGGTTCTAGAGCCTTGCCGCGTTCGGAGTTCTGCCACCTACGAATCGCGAAGGTGTACACGATAAAGGTCACCGGGTAGGTGATGATTGCTGCCTTGTTGC
>ERZ773267.2134-NODE-2134-length-10202-cov-12.454026_pt1 | contig 10202 bp, 7 predicted proteins | sample MGYA00511959_ERZ773267 | MGnify/ENA primary metagenome ERZ773267 (study PRJEB29015, sample SAMEA2738165) | human oral metagenome | biome: human oral; feature: human-associated habitat; material: saliva | place: China | collected 2240 ... | reverse complement strand
AAGTCGGGGCTTTGTGCATAAAAAAGAGGATGTGTACATTTTGACACACCCTCTTCAAGTTTATATATGTGATTAATTTATCCTACCATGCTCTTGAGGTCTTCCTCAACAGAGGTAATACCGCCCAGACCAAAGTTTTCAACCAATACCTTCAGAACGTTTGGAGAAACGAAGGCTGGCAAAGTAGGACCGATGTGAATATTCTTGATACCAAGGTAGAGTAGGGCAAGTAGGACGATAACTGCCTTCTGCTCATACCATGCAATGTTGAACTCGATAGGAAGGTCGTTAATATCGTTTGCACCAAAGATTTCTTTCAGCTTTAATGCAACAACTGCCCATGAATAAGAGTCATTACACTGTCCTGCATCCAATACACGTGGGATTCCATTGATATCGCCAAGGTTCAACTTGTTATATTTGAACTTAGCACAACCACTGGTTAAGATAACAGTATCCTTTGGTAACTGAGCAGCAAACTCTGTATAGTAGTCACGGCTCTTCATACGACCATCACACCCACTCATTACAACAAACTTGCGGATAGCACCACTCTTAACGGCCTCAACGACTTTATCTGCTAATGCAAATACTTGTGCATGAGCAAAACCACCGACTATCTCACCCTGCTCGATAGCTGTTGGAGCCTTACAAGTCTTTGCAATCTCAATTACTTCAGAGAAGTCCTTATGACCATTCTCATCAGCTACAATGTGCTTCCAACCAGGGAAACCAGTTGCATTAGTCGTGAAGACACGATCCTTATAGCTTGCCTTTGGTGATGGAGGAACAATACAGTTCGTCGTGAAGACGATAGGACCATTGAATGTCTCGAACTCTTCCTTCTGTTTCCACCATGCATTACCATAGTTGCCTACAAGGTGCTTGTATTTCTTCAACTGTGGATAATAGTGAGCTGGGAGCATCTCACCATGAGTATAAACGTCTACTCCTGTACCCTCTGTCTGCTCCAAAAGTTGCTCAATATCCTTCAAGTCATGACCAGAAATAAGTATACCAGGACGGTTACCGGTGCCAATATTAACCTTTGTAAGTTCTGGATTTCCGTATGCCTGTGTGTTCGCTTTATCAAGCAATGCCATTGCATCTACACCGAATTTACCAGTTTCCATTACTGTAGCCAGCAATGTATCCATGTCAGCAGCTGGGTTTGAAATGGTAGCAAGAGCCTTCTCCATGAAGGCGATGATGTCTTCGTTGCGCTCGTTGAGGCGTGAAGCATGCTCGTAGTAAGCAGCCATACCCTTCAAACCTAAAACTGTCAACTCTTTCAACGAACGTATATCCTCATTCTCTGTGCGGAGTACACCTTCGCGATTACCTTCTGCTTCGTAGTCAGCCTTCTCACCTCCCCAATTTACTTCTTGGTAATCAGGTAGAGTTACATTCTTCTCTTTTGCAAGAGAAAGAAGTTCGTGCTTAATTCGAACACCATTGTCCACCTTATTTAATATAGCTTGATCGTCAAAGTTGGCATTTGTAATCGTAGCGAAAAGTGCATCAACAAGATAATCACCAACCTCCTGATTCGTTTCTATGCCTGCCTTGCGAAGCGAATCTGCTATTGTGGCAACACCTCTTACAACGCCAAGTAACAAATCTTGCCAACGGCTTGTGTCTGCTTTCTTACCACATACACCTTGAATAGTACACCCTGTACCTTTTGCTGTTTCCTGACATTGGAAACAGAACATTTTGTTTTCTGCCATGTTTCTTAGTTCTATATTTATTTCAATAATGTTATTTTCGGATGCAAAGGTATATGATGAAAGAAAGTGAACAAGGTAACATTTGTGACGGGTTAAGGTTAAAAAACTATAAAGGAGGTGGCTCTTTGTTTACGACGTATAAGATTTGTCTTATGTAAAGAAGAACGTAAAAAGATAAAATCGGAAACGCTTTGTATAAAAAGATGTTAAGATTATATATGTAAATAATTTATACATGGATAATAGAGAGTGTAATTATTTCTTTGTGAAATATAATAACTAATAGATATTAAAAAACTTGCTATAAACTTGACATTCTTAATTAAAAATGTTATATTTGCAGTGTAATAACAAATAGGTAACTAAAAATACACGGATTATGGCTAAGTACAATTTAACTGAAAAGAAAGAGAAGGTAGCTGCTTACCGAAGTTTGGTCAGTCCGCAACTAATGGATGAATTAAAGGAGAAAATCCTTAATATCATTCTTATTCAGCAACGTTACAAAGACAAGAATTATTCTGCCAAGCAACTTGCTGAGGACTTGGGGACTAATACACGCTACATCTCGGCGGTAGTAAATGTGAGATTTCACATGAACTATACGTCATTCGTTAACAAATTCAGAATAGAGGAGGCTATGGCTCTATTGGTTGATAAACGTTATCAAGAGCTGAATATGGAAGATATCAGTGATATGGTGGGTTTCTCAAACAGACAATCATTCTATGCTTCTTTCTATAAACTAAATGGTGTCACCCCACGTGACTATAGAATGCGGCATTCAACACAACACTCATCTGAAGATGTACGTGTGAAGAAACCGCTTAAGAAATAAATAAAAAATGATCGAATCAATAGGAGAGGAAACTTTTAACTTTCAGGATGAACGGTTTGCCGATATACAACTATTAAGATATCGGCTCCCGGATTTCGAATCACTGACAATTAGGCAAAAACAGTTAATATATTGTTTGTCGCAAGCTACGCTATTTGGACGCGATATAACATTTGATCAGTTCGGCAAATACAACCTCCGTATTAGAAAGACTTTAGAGGCTGTCTATTTGAACTATAATGGTGAAAAGTTAGATTATAATTTTCGTGCTTTAGAGGAATATCTGAAGCACGTTTGGTTTGCTAATGGTATTTATCATCATTATGCGTGCGATAAGTTCTCACCATTATTTACAGAAGACTTTTTTCGTAAAGAAGTCTTAGCGCTTGAAGTCAATCAGCTTCCGCTTAACGAGGGAGAGACAGTAACGTCTTTGCTCGATGAGCTATGTCCTGTAATCTTTGATCCGACAGTTCTTCCAAAGCGAGTTGATAAGTCGGATGGTAAAGATATAGTACGCTCCTCTGCATGTAATTATTATGACGGAGTTTCTCAGCAGGAGGTTGAAGAATTTTATGCTAAGTTAAAGCAAGAAGGCCCAATAAGTGAAGTACCATCTTATGGATTAAATTCTACTCTTGTAAAAGAAGGTGATTTAATCCGTGAAGATGTCTGGAAAATAGAAGGGAAATATGGGACTGCGATTAGAAAGATAGTATTCTGGCTAAATTGTGCAAAAGAATTTGTTGAAAACAAACGACAGCAACGTGTGATAGAATTGTTAATTCGTTATTATGAGACAGGAGATTTACATGATTTTGATACATATTCTATAGAGTGGTTACGTGAGCAGAATGGTCGTATAGACTTTATCAATGGTTTTATTGAGGTCTATGGTGATCCTATGGGATTGAAAGGCTCATGGGAAGGTATCGTCGAATATAAAGATCTTAAAGCTACACACCGTACACAAACTATATCTGCTAATGCACAGTGGTTTGAGGACCATTCACCAATTAAGCCTTTGTTTAGGAAAGAGGTTGTAAAAGGTGTTACAGCAAATGTTGTTTGTGCTGCAATGTTGGGAGGTGATGAGTATCCATCTTCAGCTATAGGTATAAATCTGCCAAATGCTGACTGGATTCGAGCAGAGCATGGTTCGAAGAGTGTGACAATATCTAATCTTACCCATGCTTACAATATGGCTGCGAAAGGAAACGGCTTTCGGGAGGAGTTTGTCATTGACGATGATACACGAAGACTATTAGAACTATATGCTGATAAGACCAATGATCTTCATACAGATCTTCATGAATGCTTAGGACATGGGAGTGGACGATTACTGCCTGGTACTGATCCTGATGCGTTGAAGAACTATGGTAATACTATAGAAGAGGCTCGTGCTGATTTATTTGGGTTATATTATATAGCAGATCTGAAACTTTTAGAGCTTGGACTCTTAGATAATGAAGAAGCTTATAAGGCGCAGTATTATAGCTATATGATGAATGGTTTGCTCACCCAACAAGTCCGTATTAAACCTGGCAAACAGATAGAAGAGTCGCACATGCAGAACCGTGCACTTATTGCGCAATGGGCTTTGGAGTTAGGAAAAGATGATAATGTTGTAGAGCTTGTAACTTGTAAAGATGAAAAGACAGGCCAATCAAAAACATTTGTGCGTATTAATGACTATGAAACTTTACGGTATATCTTTGCTTATCAACTTGCAGAGATACAGCGTATTAAGAGCGAAGGAGACTTTTATATGGCTCGTGCTTTAGTGGAGAAGTATGCTATCAAACTTAATCCAGTTCTTCATGCAGAAATTTTACGTCGCTATGAAAGCCTGAATATTGCACCTTATAAAGGGTTTATAAACCCAGTCCTTACACCTATATATAATGATTTTGGTGAAATAATAGATGTTGTCGTAGATTATTCAGAGTCATACACAGAGCAGATGTTACGATATTCTCGAGATTACCAAACACTTTGATCATAATTTTATAAGTGTATTGACATTTGATGTATATTATGCTTTTCGGGTATATTTGATAGTCGCAACCTATTGGTGGAATTAAATTAGTGTGTACTTGAACCTGCTTATAGGCTTGTTGTTAATGTAGTTGATGTGTTCTGATGCGGTCATCGTACAGACTTTTCCCACTATTCGGACAAAAAGAGCGCATGTTTCCTTGGCGTACTTTCTGATGACGAGGAACTGGTTTGTAAGTTGTGAAAATACTGTTTCAATCCTCTTTCTTTCCTTTGCAAAAGGAATGATGGTTGGCTTCCTGTTCCTTTTGGTTGAGCCAGTACGGACATTCAAGCCTGATGTTGACAGTATCAAAAATGTCAAGTTGATGTTCCGCACTGATGTACCCTTTGTCTTCTAAGATGCTACAATTGTGATAAAATGGCTTGTTGTCTTTGAGCTCTTTAATATTGTATACACTCGTTTTGGGCAAGTCGTATGAACGTATGCCCCCCCTGTCACCATTGTTGGTGTCAGGGGGGGCGTTTAGACGCGTCGCTTTTTATGTTTCTTTTCAATTCATCTTTGTACTTTTCTGCACATAATATTTTGAAATGTGCTTATAAATATGTATCTTTGCACAGAGTTTGAAATATTGTGCAATGGAAAAGATTCCAAGTTTTAATGAATTAATAGAGAAGAGTATCATCGAATTTTGGGATCGTGATGCTCTAACCGATTATAAGGGTAAGACCCTCCAATATCATGATGTTGCAAGAAAGATAGAGAAATTGCACATTATGTTTGAGGCAAGTGGTGTTAAACGAGGAGATAAGATAGCGCTTTGTGGAAGGAACTCTTCTGCATGGGCAGCTGCCTTTCTTGCCGTACTCACCTATGGTGCTGTAGCTGTACCTATCTTACATGAGTTTATGCCAGAGCAGATTCATAATATTGTTAATCACTCTGATGCAAAACTACTCTTTGTTGGTGACGTCGTAGTTACACAGGTTGACGCCATGAAGATGCCAAAGTTGGAAGGTATCATCTATATACCAGATTATTCATTGGTAGTAAGTCGCACGGACAAATTAACCTATGCACGCGAACATCTCAATGAGGAGTTTGGGCGTCGTTATCCGAAGTATTTCCGTCAAGAAAATATCCATTACTATCGTGAGCAGAGTCCAGACGAATTGGCTTTGATAAATTACACCAGTGGAACGACAGGACGTTCAAAAGGTGTTATGCTTCCTTATCGCTCTTTATGGAGTAATGCTGATTTCGCAAAGCATGTGTTAGGTAATATCATAAAGCCAGGCGATAATGTCATCAGTATCCTTCCGATGGCTCACATGTATGGAATGGCATTTGAGTTTATCTTTGAATTCCTCTCAGGTGTTCATATCTATTACCTGACACGCATACCTTCTCCTGCAATTATTTCGCAAGCTTTGCAGGAAGTAAAGCCAGTAATAATGGTTGCCGTACCATTGGTCATAGAGAAGATTATTCGCAAGAAAGTCTTCCCAAAGATACAGAACAATCGTATGCGTTTGCTTCTTAACATGCCAGTTATTAATAAGAAGGTACGTGCTAAAATACGTGAGCAGGTTTATCAAGCATTTGGTGGTAATCTATATGAGATTATTATTGGTGGTGCAGCCCTCAATGGTGAGATTGAATCTTTCTTACGTCGTATAGAGTTCCCGTATACGGTAGGTTATGGTGCTACGGAGTGTGGACCAATTATTTGTTATCGTGATTGGCATAGCTTTAAGCAAGGTTCTTGTGGACAAGCTGCCTTACATCAAGAAGTGCGTATAGATAGTTCTGATCCAACGAACATTCCAGGAGAAATTCTTACCAAGGGTCCTAATGTCCTCTTAGGATATTATAAGAACGAAGAAGACACAAGTCAGACAATTGACAAGGACGGATGGTTCCATACAGGCGACCTTGGTCTGATGGACGAAGACGGGAATGTCTTTATTAAAGGACGTTCGAAGAATATGCTCTTAGGTAGTAATGGGCAGAACATCTATCCAGAAGAGATAGAAGACAAGTTAAACTCTCTTCCTCTTGTAAATGAATGCTTGGTTATTCAGAGTGGCGAGAAGCTTATCGCTTTGGTACACCCTGATTATGACGAAGCTCAGAACTTAGGACTTAATGCTGATGACATTAAGAATATTATGGAAGAGAATCGTACACAGTTGAACGCTATTGTACCAGCCTATTGTAAGGTTTCAGAGATACGTATTCATGAAGAAGAGTTTGAGAAGACACCAAAGAAATCTATCAAGCGCTTCTTGTACACGGAATAAGTTCTTGATAAATTAGATAGAAAGAGTTTGGGGATATACATCTCTTTTATCCGACTTTAATGTTCGTATGGATAAAAGGAGAAGTATATCCCCAATCTTGTTTCTTTACTTTTGTGTATAGATAAGTTGAATATTGTGATGTACAAATACAAGAAAAACTCGTTGAACTTTTTGTCTCTCATAAATTTTTAGAACACAAGAAGCTTGTTGGATATTTTCTTTCTCACAGATTTTCACAGATGAATAGAAACCTTTCTGCGAACAGGGAGAACCCACAAACGCCGGCAAGCGACGACAGATATCACAGAGCCTTTCTGCTAACCATCAACACCTAACAATTAACACCTAACACCCAACAATAGCTGAAACGCTCTCTGTTATCGGTTTGGCTTAATGCTTTTGAATGGTTTTGTGAAACCTGTTCTTCAGTGTAACTCCATGAGAAGAAGAATACCAGAGAAAAAGATATCTACCATAAAGCAAGAAAAATCACATATCAGGATAAGACCAAGAAAGGGAAAAGCAGATCAATATCTCTGCTGACCAATGATTTCCAGATGTCGGCAGAAGATATTATAGCTAACTATAAGAGACAATGGCTAATAGAGACCTTATTAAGCAATTAAAACAGAATTTCCCTCTAAGATACGTCTATGGAAAGATTGCGAATGCTATACAAATATGTTTATGCTTATAGCCAATTTGCTTATAACATTAGTGAAGAATAAAATAAAGAGACCCTGGGGCTTCTCAGGCTTGGCAACAATGATAAATTCTACTTATGAGTTATGTCTCAATACAAGGTTTCTTTGAGTAGCCACATTGAGATTGGGAAAAGCGGACTGCAATAATTCGCTTTCTTATTTTATATTTTTTAGCTAATTTCTTGTTTGTTTCATATATTCTCACTACCTTTGCGACCAGTTAAATTAAAATTAACTCGTAATAACGATGAGAGTTATAAAGAATATTAATTCAGTAAATGCTTGCACTTTATTAGGAAATAAAGGCGCAGACAGGCTTTGTGCTGCGTTAGATTCTTTAACGAAGAAAGACGAAAAAAATATCGCAAATTATTTGGTAGTTCCAAATAATTTTGTACTCTCTCTCTCTCTCTCTCTCTCTCTCTCTCTCTCTCTCATATAGGCCAGGCCTAACCTCCCCACTTTTTTCTTCACGCATACGCGCGCGAGGCGTGCCGTGCAACCCCTGTAAACAAAGGACTTTTCGGAGTTTCCTTTGTTCGCTTTTTTGTGTCCCTACGTAAACGAAATAAGAAGAAATTAAGCACGAAATAATAACTATTTTAATTGATAAAACAATGGAGAAAAAGAAACAAAAGAAAAATTATTCTTCACCAAAGTGTGAAATAGTTCAGGTAAGCGAAAGCACTTATTTGATGGCAGGATCTCCTTTTAATGGTCAGCATAACCCTGCACAACCAGGTGGTACATCAGGAGATGCCAAGAAGGCATTTGATTGGATGGACGAAGACGAGGACGAGGAAGAGGAAGAAACTCCATCATGGAAAGACTAACAGAAAGTAATAAACTAAAAGAACAACGAAAAATGAAGAAAACAATGAGACAACATTCAGTCGCATCACGTTTAAAGTCTTTGGCACTCGCATTTGGTATCACCTTGGCATTTGCTTCTTGTGCCAATGAAGAAATAGCGCAGAACCCAAACGGCAAAGATAACGACTCAAGCCTAACAATTTTCTCAACAGGCGACCCAACAACACGCACATCAATGGAAAGCAATGGTACGTTCTATTGGGAATCTGGTGACAAGATTTGGGTTAAAGACGATAACGGTGCATGGCAGCAAAGTAGCAATGCTCCAACAGAAAAGACAGCCAGCTTTGAGTTTAAGGTGCCTGGTAAGTTTACTAAAAGCAGCACCTATAAAGTTTATTTCCCTGGACAGAATGGCAATAAGGATCAAGTTTCAATCGCTGCAAATCAGAGCCAAACAGTGCCAAACACTACTGCTCATTTTGGTGCATCAGGCGATTGCGGCATGGCAGATGCTGCATGGTCAAATACAAAGAATGGATTTGCTTTCGCACTTGATCACAAGGCTGCTTACCTTCTCTTCTTGCCACGTACCAGCAACACCGTTTTACAGGGCTGCTACTTGACTAAGGTAGAAGTAATCTCAGATAATGACATTACCAGTACTTACACGCTCAACCCAACAACAGGCGAGCTAACAGGAACAGGTACAGGCAAGCGGATTATCGTTTCAACACGTGGTAATGGGACATACGCTAACGGTTTCCCTTTAAGCAATAACGCTACCAGTGCAGCTACTAACGGTGCTTATGTAGTGATAAAGCCAGGTGTTCATACACTCAAGATACGTTATTGGGTGAAAGATATGGTAACAAAAGTGGAAGGAGCAATAACCAAAACATTGTCATCAACAAACTACGACCAAAATAAATATTATAATATCGCTGCTAACCTTGACGTCAAAAATTACGACGGCGACCATTATTACATGTGGGACGCACAGCAGCAATATTGGTATGGTTACGAATGGACAAAGCACTTGGCGGCTGGTACGGGTCAGCCGACACTTGTAGGTTCTCCAGCAGGTAACTATGCTCAGAACAGTAGTGATGCTAATCATCGTTGGTTTCACGAGGGCGGTTTAGGTCGCTTCGACGCTACCCAGAGTTGCGCAGGTCTTCCTAACGTGAACGAGATGACGTGGTACGCTGCAAAGGGCGATCCACGTTGGGACGCAAATGAATTATGGACAACAATGGGTCACTTATACATAGGTGGTATGTGGTTTAAGAAGAAGGCAATTATAAGTGGATACAACCCAAATACAGCCTACAATGGAAGAGATATGCGAACAAATGTCGGTGGAGGTACTGGAGGTAACTGGTCTGTATCTCAGTTTCCTCCTTCCGCAGCCGATGCGAGTAATTATTTCTTCCTTCCTGCCTTTGGCTTCTACAACTCTGGTCAGCTGAACCAAGTTGGCAGCAACGGCCACTATTGGTCGTCAAGTGCTAACCCATGGGACAGTAGCAATTACTGCCTGGGCTTTACCATTGGTTACGTCTACGTGTCCAGCATCAGCGGCAGCTACGGGTTTAGGGCAGAGGCGCTGTTCAAGTAGTCCTTGCGATTGCCTTTTACAGGTGTTGCCCTCTAAAAGGCGACACCTTAAGAACCGCCGTAAATCCCACCCCGGCCCTCCCCGAAGGGGAAGGAGTGCCTAACGGACAGAGTTTCTGCTGAATGCGAATTCCGTTGCTGCGCTCACCGTATCTACGTGCTGGCGGATGCGTATTTAGCTACTCGTAGATA
>ERZ773267.2133-NODE-2133-length-10203-cov-10.851104_pt1 | contig 10203 bp, 6 predicted proteins | sample MGYA00511959_ERZ773267 | MGnify/ENA primary metagenome ERZ773267 (study PRJEB29015, sample SAMEA2738165) | human oral metagenome | biome: human oral; feature: human-associated habitat; material: saliva | place: China | collected 2240 ... | reverse complement strand
AAATTAAAAAATAACAGCCGTAATATTCTAAGATCAATAGGACTAATTATACTGGCGCTTGCCATCTATAATGTTGTTTCAGATGTCGTAGTTAATCTTGGCAATAGTTTCTTTACGGATGAACAAATTGAAGCACTCAGCTATTATTTCTTTGATACAGTTATCTGTGTTCTAACATGTATCTTGTTATTTGCTGTGTATTATTTTACCTCTAGAAAGAAGACAGGCCTTGTATTAGTGAATTCTAAGATGCCTAAATGGTTTATCGTTCCATTTGCAATTATAATTACGCTTGGTATGGGTTTAGTGAGTGCACTCTGGTTAGACTTTGCATACAATCAGCTTGCAAATGTTCCATTTGTAGCACAGAGCGTTGAAAGTTTTGACTCTGCTTGGTCTACAATAGGAGAAGATCCATATATTTGGGTATGCTTATCTGTTGTTATCTTTGGCCCAATCGCAGAGGAGTTGTTATTCCGTGGTATTATTCATAACTCGATTAAGAAGGTATGTAATCCATTTGTCGCAATTGTATTATCTGGTTTGATGTTTGGTATCTGGCATGGTGAATTTGTACAGTCAGTATATACGACATTCTTCGGTATTGCTCTAGCGGTGGTATATGAATACAGCGGTTCTCTATGGGTGCCAATTGGTATGCATATCTTGAATAACTTTACATCTACATTACCACCAGCACTTGATACAACTTCTAACTACTTACTGATTTCACGTATTGAAGAAATCAGTTTCCTACCTACAATAGTATTACTTATCTATATGATTCATGCTATCCATAAGAAGGAGAAAGAAAACCATGAAATTAATTCTGTATCATGCTAATGCAATGATGAAAGAGATTGCCGAAAATTGGGCAAAAGAAAATCAAATTGAAGTAACTGTATTATCTGAATTATTAACTGCTGAAACTGTAAAACTTGCGAAGGGTTATGATGGAATCATCAACTCACAAGCTGCAGGAACTATCGATAAAGAAATCTATAGCACATTACGTGAATATGGTATTCGCCAGATTGCCTTAGTCAGTGCAGGATATGAATTATATGATTTAAAACTTGCAACTGAAAACAACTTAGTCATCACAAATGTTCCTAGTTATTCACCAGAATCCATTGCAGAATATACAGTATTAACTGGTTTAAACCTTGTACGTAATAACAATACAATCATCGCTAACGTCGCGAAAAACGACTTCCGTTGGCAGCCGTCTATCTGTGGAAGAGTAATGGGAGATATGAAAGTAGCGATTATCGGAACAGGCAGAATCGGACAAATCACAGCGAGATTATTCCATGGATTTGGATGTGAACTTGTTGGATTTGATCTATATCAGAATGAAGGTATTAAGAGCATCCTGACATATAAAGACTCGATTGAAGAAGCAGTTAAAGATGCGGATATTGTTTCCATTCATATGCCTGCAACAGCAGAGAATCGCCATTGCTTTAATTATGAGATGTTTAAGAAGTTTAAGCCAGGTGCCATCTTACTAAACATGGCAAGAGGTTCTATTGTTGATACAGAAGGGTTATTAAAGGCATTAGATGAAGGAATTCTATCTGGTGCAGGTATTGATACCTACGAATATGAAATGCCATATATTCAAAAGGATTATCAAGACAAGGCAATTGAAGATGAGGTCTTTGCACGTTTAGTACATCATCCACGTGTGATGTATTCACCACATATTGCGTACTTTACAGATGAGGCAATCAAGAACCTCGTAGAAGGTGCATTAAACGCTGCAGTTGAAGTGATTACAACAGGCACATCTAAATCTAGAGTAAACTAGGCATATTCTTTGTAATTTTCATTCGCTTTGACTATCATCAAAGTATGAGGTAAAAGATTATGAAAAAAATATTGATTCTCGCTTTATCATTGTTTTTAGCTGGATGTATGGTTACTAAAACAAGCGAAATATCCAGTAGCTATCAAACAATTACATCAACAGAGGCTCAAAAGATGATTGAAGAAAACAAGGATGCAGTTATCCTTGATGTTCGAACAGCAGATGAGTATGCAAGTGGACATATCCCTAACGCGATCAATCTTTCTAATGAAGATATTCAAGCAGGTAAGGTAGATAGCTTAAAGGATAAGAAACAACTCATTATGGTATATTGCCGTAGTGGTAACCGTAGCCGTCAAGCAGCACAGAAACTAGCTGAACTAGGCTATACAAATGTTGTAGACTTTGGTGGTATCCAAAGTTGGCAAGGAGATATTGAAAAGTAAAAACTGGTCAATCGACCAGTTTTCTTTATGATAAATGCTCAGTTTTAGAGATTTCCTTTTCGTGTTGTAAAGCAAACCAGAGTTTTGTGCCATCGCCAATTTCATCTGCTTCTAAACGTATTGGTGTAAAGTTTAACTTCTCCATGATACTTGCATTGACTAGACGACGAGGTTCATCAACCTCGAAAGAATAGTAATAGGGTTCTGGCTTTGTATCAGGTCCATACTGTGCAATATCAGGATCTAATGCAATGGCGGTATATAAATCTGTATTCTCATAGGAATAACGTAATGCATGTTCCTTAATCATCTGGACCATGTTACGGAATATTGATTGTCTACGATAAGCTGTGGTTACATATGCATTTGTAATTAGTAAAGCTTCTCCTGAAACTAATAGGGAGGAGCTTTCTTTATTTGGCGGATAAGAAATATTTGGAAAGTAATTTCCACATAGACAATAATGTTCAAGATAAGTCCAATCAGATTCATCTGCACAGAAGTTAAATACATTCTCGTTGGTTAATAGTGTATCCATGGATGCATGTAATCCTGAGATATCTGCGATAATCGTATCACCCTCATATACTAATATTGTGATACGTTCTAATACATTACGATCAATCACACTAACATGTTTAATCTCTTTGCCATCTGATGACATCACTGGTAAAGCAAATAAACAGTATACATAGTTACCAATAGGTAAAACAGAATAATAGTCAGTGTGGCTTTCATACCAATCTAAAAGAGTATCTGTATCATCTGGTAAATATTTCTCTAATCGAGTTAATGCTTTTGTTAAATATGTTTTTGAAAGTTTATCCATGTATGCATTGTAACATTGTGCTCAAAAGAAATAAATTTAGTTTTATTGTTATGTTGCAAAAAGTGATATAGTAGTATCGATAGTATTCTAACCCTACAACAGATTTCGGAAAACTTAATTTAATATGTGCTACATTTTAATAGTTATTAAGCAATTTAATGTACAATTCACCAAAAACCAGTCAACTGCAATATGGTTTCAATCATATAAATAACATTTGAAAATCCAAAAATAGATAGTTGATTTTAGACTTTCTTTATATTAATTAGAATAATATTTACTTTTAAGTAATTAGCAAAGCCAGGAAAGTATAAATTGAGAAGTATATTCAAATTAATATTTGGCAATTTATGAGGGGTGGTAAAGTGTCTATTAAGATTTCAGTAATAAGTCAAAAAAATAATAATGACGAGTATTCTGCTGCATTAAAACTGGAGACTATTTTTAAACAAACTATCCCTCAGTCAGTAAACGGGGAAATTATTATTTACCCAAGTGCGACACTATATGGGCAGACTGTCAAAGATATTGACATCATGGTTATAGGGTATTTAGAAAATTGTAATATTCCATTAAATATTTATTCTAATGGAGGTAAAACTACTGAGAATATTTATATAAAAAACTTTTGCACAGTTGTGGAGATTAAAAGTCATGATTCAAGTGGAATAAAAAGGTCTGGAACTAATTGGTTTGTAAAATATGGAGTTAGAGAGCATAATGTTACTGAACAATCTAATCAACAGAAATATTCCGCAAAGAACTACTTTCAATCTATTTTGGGAAAATCTCCATTTATTACTAATATTATATGGTTTACTGAGTTGACAGAAAATGAATATATATCTATTGCATCACATAAAGATATTGAAACTCCTACGAATGTTCTTTACGCAACATTTGGGTTCTCTGATTTTGTGCAAAAACTAATTAATCAGATGAAAATCAATAAGAATGAAGGTAATTTCATTTTCGATTGTGACATAAACTATAATGGAATAAGTATATTAAAAAATACGCTAGATATATTTAAAGAATCAAGAAAATGTATAGGTGAACTAACTAGAAAGAAAATAGAGTTAATTACAAATAGGTCATTGATCAAGTACGATATTTTTGATGATGAAAAACTAACAATATTCAGGGGTAGAGCGGGTACCGGAAAAACCATACAACTTATTCAAACTGCCATAAAACTTGTAGATGAAGAACATAAAAGGGTTTTAATTCTAACTTATAATCATGCACTTGTTTCTGATATAAGAAGATTATTTAGTCTTGCTAGTCTTCCTGATATGTTTGAAGGAGAGTGTGTTTCTATAATGACGATGCATTCATATATGTATCAACTAATTAAAAAAAGTTTATATGATGATACTTTGAATATGAGCATTTTCTTAGAAAAGTATGATTTTTATTTGCAAAAGATGCATAACTTTATTACTACTGATGATACAGCAGTTGCTTTAGTAAAAGAAATCTGTAAAGAGGTAATTACATTAAACTGGGAATATCTTTTGATAGATGAAGCTCAAGATTGGAACAGTGCAGAAAGAGATATCGTATTAAAAATATTCGACTCTGGAAAGTTGCTTGTTGCAGACGGTGGAAGACAATTTGTACGAAAAGTTAACCCATGTGATTGGAATATAGATGATAAAAAAAGTATAAAACTGAAATATTGTTTAAGGCAAAAACGAAATCTAATCAAATTTATAAATCATTTTTATGAGTCGCTAGATGCTAGATCAAATACTATAATTGGCTCAGAAAAAATGATAGGTGGTAAGATAATTTTAATTACCAATAAAGATAGATTATATAGTATATTACGCTCGGAAATTGAAAAATTGAAATATTCAGGTAATTGTGCCTACGATATGTTATTTTTAGTTTCATCTAAATATGTGACTAAAGAAACAGGATGTACTTTTTTCAAGTTATATGATGAATTTATAGAAAATAATATATGTGTTTGGGATGGAACCATGCATGATTTGAGAATGGATTTTCCAATAAATCCGGATGAAGCAAGAGTTTTACAATATGAATCAGCAAGAGGTCTGGAAGGTTGGACAGTTTGTTTAATGGGCTTTGATAAATGGCTAGAAAGAAAGGCTCAAGAATTTGACAACACTTTAGATAATAATCCATTATTTTTAGAAAGTAGTGAGGATAAATTAAAAAACCATATAGTAAATTGGTCTACTATTCCACTGACAAGAGCCATAGATACATTGATTATTACATTGGATGATAAAAATTCATTTTACTCTAAGATACTATTGCAAGTAGCAAATTCATGCATTGATTATGTGGAGATAGTATGATAAATAACGAAATTGTCATAAAAATGGTTGAGCCATATTTAAAAGATAATCAAATTTTCGAAAAAGATTTTAATGAAATTTTCAAAATGCTTTCTGAGGATGAAAAATATGACGTAAGAGAACTATTGGACGAAAGAGATATTGAGATAGAAAGATGCGAAGGTGAGAAGGTTGAAGATAATTCAAGTGACTTTGAGAATGAAGAAGTAATTGATGAACCTAATGAAGATTTAGGAATTGAAGCAAAAAAAGATGACTGGTTTAAGATTTTATATAGTAATGCAATATTTGCTAAAGATGATGAAATTTTAGATGAAAAACTAATTACTAATCAGTGCAGAAGTAATGAAGAATTATGTATTCTTGCACAACAAGGAAATGAATTAGCCTTAGAGAGACTATGTATTAATAATAAAGGATTGGTTGCAAAATGTGTAAGTCAAATTGAGAAACATCGTAGAACAAGGAGTTTACAATTCGATGATTTATTTCAAGCTGGAATGATTGGACTAATAAGTGCTGTAGCCAAATTTGATTCGTCTTTAGGAACTAAATTTACAACATATGCTACTTGGTGGATTGAACAAAAAATTCGCAGGGAAATTGATGATTTTGAGAATATTATTCGAGTGCCAGTGCATATGTTAGAACTTATCAGAAAGGTATATAAGCTTGATAGTATTTTTGTTTCAAGGGGATTATCATTTTCTGAAAGAATTGATTTGATAACTAGAGAATTAGGGATCAGTAAAGAAAAAGTTCGACAATGCATCTTTATTAAGTCAACAATCTTATCTAATTCGTCACTTGATGTTCCTATTGGGGATGAAGGTGACACATCAATTATTGAAATGATTAGTAGTAATTGTATTCCAACACCAGAACAAGTATTATCTGAAAAATCTATACACGATATAGTGATGGATTCCTTATCAATATTAAAGGAAAAAGAGAGGGAAATTATTATATACAGATTTGGACTAGATGGTGGAGGTTCAAGAACTCTTGAACAAATTGGCATAAAGTATGGAGTAACCCGAGAGCGAATAAGACAGATTGAAGCAAAGGCTTTAAAAAAACTAAAAAAAGGGAATAAACCTCAAACAAAAGAGCTATCCAATTTATATAAATATAAAATATAAAGTTCTTAACATATGGATAAGTTTTATAGAATCACGTATAGAGAAAAATAAAATTGGAGGTATTTAACTAGTATGAGTAACACTATATTAAGAAAAAAAATTGATGAACAGATAAGTAAATTGTTAATTGATGAAAATTCTATTATTGTATTGAAGGGAATACCTTTAGAAGCAGTTACACATGATTATAAAACTGTTTATATGGAAGATATCGTAAATAATAAGATAAGATATTTTTATGAAGAAATAGTTAAAAAGAGAAGGTTTATTTCATATGAAGAATTATTATTATTAAATAGTTTTATATTAGACCAGTATTCAAAAATTTATGTTTTAAATAATAATCTGTATATCAATCAATATCCACTAGATATACTGGTTAATGAAAATACTCGTAAAGGTCTTTTGGTACATTTTGAAGAAAGTGAAAATGAGTATGATAATACATTTATTGGCGATATTAGCCCAATTTTAGAACTATATAATAGCTTACAAAGCTATAATGGATATTTAATTGGCTCATATTGCAATGAAATAATACCTATTAATAACAAAATAAAAATTATTAATTTATTTGAATTAGAAGATAGTAAATTAAAAATAGAGAAATCTTCAAATACAAATATTATTGAGCTTGAAGATGAATCAGATTATATTAAATTGATTAAATTTATATTTGAAGAGCCAGATGAAGTTTATATAAAAATATCAAATTATCAGAATGATTTAGATGTGTTATTGGATCATCTAAAACTTATTAGCTATTATTGGCAGGAGTATACTGATTTATTTGTTATACAGGAATTAGAAGTTGGTACGACATTTGAGCATAGAGATCAGTACAACCGTATTTTAAAAGAGTATTGGGGATATGATTCATTTTTGGATATCAATGTGTATAATCTAAAAAAACTAGAACAAGGAAAAAAGCAAATACTCAAAGTCTCACAGGAACAGATTATCTCTGACCTAGTAACACAAACTGAGAATGCTATGAATTCTAAATCGTATTATAGAGATATTTTTGTTACTGCACCAACTGGTGCCGGAAAATCGGCAATGTTTCAAGTACCTGCAATATACCTGGCAGAAAAGTATAATTTGTTAACAATTGTTGTTTCTCCACTTATTGGGTTAATGAACGACCAAGTTGATAATCTTGAAAAGCGAAATTATAAAGCTGCAAAGACTATTAATTCAGATATTTCACCAATTATAAAACAAGAAATTATAGGGAGTGTTTCAAGAGGCGAAATAGATATTTTGTATTTATCTCCAGAAACACTACTTGCTAGAAGTGATGTTGAACAATTAATTGGTAATCGAACTATAGGCATGATAATTATTGATGAGGCTCATATTGTTACAACATGGGGAAAGCAATTCAGACCTGATTATTGGTATTTAGGAGAGCATATAAGAAAATTGAGAACTAAACAGAAAAAAAATAAAGGTAAATCATTTGTTATTGGAACTTTTACGGCTACTGCAATTTATCGAGGTGTTGAAGATATGTATGAGGAAACCAGAAATAGTCTACATTTAATCGATCCAATTACATATTTAGGCTATGTTAAAAGAAATGATATTGAGATTGTTGTAGATGATACTAAAAATGCAACTAATGAAAAAACTGAATATGAGTTGGACAAGTTTAATGAAATTGAAGGAATTATCAAAAGGGCACATATAACAAATAAAAAAACTTTAATTTATTTTCCTACGGTAAGCTTAATAAAAAGATGTTGGGAATTCTTATTAGGAAGAAAAATGGTATCAGAAGTTACTTTGTATCATGGTCAGTTACCAAAAGAGAAGAAAGATGAAAATTATAGAGGATTTAAGAATAGTGAAAAGCTAGTTATGCTTGCTACCAAAGCCTTTGGTATGGGAATTGATATTGATGATATTGAATTAGTTGTTCATTTTGCACCAACTGGAAATGTGTGTGATTATGTACAAGAAATTGGACGTGCTGCAAGAAAAAGGAATTTATCAGGTGAAGCATATTATCATTATAATTCACGAGATTTTAAATTTATAAATAGATTACATGGTATATCAACAATAAAAAAATATCAAATTGTTGAAGTTATAAAGAAACTTAATGAGATTTATTCAATGAGCCAAAATAATAGGGATTTCACAAAAAAAAGAAATGCTATGCTAATTGACGCACAGAATTTCTCATATATTTTTGATAGTATATCCAGTGACAACGATGATAATATCAATAAAGTTAAAACTGCTTTATTATTAATTCAGAAAGATTATGAAGCAAGGTTTGGATATTCTCCTATTGCAGTTAGACCTATACCATTATTTTCGATTGGATATTTTTCTATAGATACAACTATTCAAAAAAAATTAAATAGACGATTTAAAGGATGTGTAGAAGAAATCTATAAGAAATTGCATATTTGTAAGGTTAATCTTCAACTTATTTGGAACGTAACTGGAGAAAAAATATCTTTTCCACAATTTAAATATCTAATTTATTCAAGGAGTGAAGAATTAGAATTTAATAAAGAATTTCCTATAAAATCTGCATTTTTTGTTAAGGTTAATCTATTTGAAAATCATAAATATAATTTTAGAAGGTATTGGGAGATTATAAAAAAGATTGCACATGTTAGTATTGTCAATCAAGAATATATTGCTATAGAAACTTTTGTGGATAATCTTGAAAATGAATGCCATATAAGTCGCTATAAAGCGCAATTAATTTGTGATGTTATATTTGCATCTATGGATTCTTATAGGGGAAACTTTTCAAAGACAGCAGAATCAATTCATCAGAAGAAGGAATTGAATAATGGAGTTATTAAATATCAATTTAAAACTGCAATAGAATCATATTTTTCATGGGTTGAGAAGTCGTACGAAAAGATAATAAGTAGAATTGATAATAATTTCTTGTATGCTATAAATGAAAATGAGGGTTATGCGAAGGAATTAAATACTATTTTAGGTCTATTAGAGATTTTAAATGTATTAACATTTGAGATGTCGGGTGGTGCAAATAGCCAATTATATATTTATGTAAACCAAATTAGAGTTATCCAAAATATTATCAATAATCCATTTAATTATGAAAATATGTTACTTAATATGGTTAATGATAGGCATCTAATATCAGTTAAGATGTTAACATATTTATATACAAATAAAAGAACGTCACAAGAAATTTGGGATATTCTTGAAAACTATTTTTTGGGTATTGTTCCAGAAGAAGTTAAAGAAATCTGCATAAGAGAAAATCCAAATATCTGTTTTAGAGACAGATATGATATTTCTGATGATATAAACTCATAAATAATAAATGTATCATCTTTATTTATATTGATTTTAATGATAGTCAAATTAAAAGGGTTATGTATTTTAAGTTATTTTGCTTTCTACATCTAAAATTTTAATTTGAAAAAAAGTGGCTTCTAAGCTTGTCTCTAACAACCGAAGGAGCCACTTTAAACTATCTGATTTTTTATTTAGTTGTTTCTGTCTTTCATTGTTGGGAATAAGAGTACATCACGGATGGAATCTGTTCCTGTTAATAACATTACGAAGCGGTCAATACCGAAGCCGATACCACCTGTTGGAGGTAGACCGTATTCAAGTGCCTCTACGTAATCTGTATCCATCT
>ERZ773267.2128-NODE-2128-length-10215-cov-13.300787_pt1 | contig 10215 bp, 10 predicted proteins | sample MGYA00511959_ERZ773267 | MGnify/ENA primary metagenome ERZ773267 (study PRJEB29015, sample SAMEA2738165) | human oral metagenome | biome: human oral; feature: human-associated habitat; material: saliva | place: China | collected 2240 ... | reverse complement strand
GGCTCAATGCCTTTGAACGCCTCTTGGTTGGCTCTTCATCTGAGTACATTCTCCGTCATGCGAAAGTCGACTTGCTGGTCGTGAGAGAAAGAGAAAAAACCTTATAATCATAAAAAAAGGAGCACGGAGCTCCTTTTTTTATGACTTATTTCTGTTTTTCTTTGTGGCGCTCATAGGCCTTCATCTGGCGTTGGATCTCTTTTCGAATCGCAGCTTCTGGGGCATAATGCTCATCCCAGTCATCTGGTTTTAAAATTTTATGTGTAACTGGATCAAAATGAGCTTTTCCATCAGGGAACACTTTCCCCATATTCGCCTCGTGAACAATATCAAAGATACGTTCCGGATCTACTCCCATCAAGACAAAGCTACCATAGGTAAAGTAGAGAGTATCGATCAAGGCATCAACTTGCCCAATCAAATCTTTTTGGGCCGGTGTCTTTTTCACCACTTTCTCTGCAGCCTTATCAATCGCCTCGTGCATACTTGCAAGCGACTGCTGGAATTCTTCCTCTGAAGAACTTGCTGCACGAACAAACTCTACTAATTCTTCAATTTTAAAGTCTGCACGGTGGGTTGCTCCTTCAACATCCCAGGCCCGTGGTTCTTCTTGGGTTCGTTCATCCATCATGTGGTGGAAGGTTTTGACTTTATTGAAGTGGTAGTCCCGACTAACAAATACCTTTTCTGCTGCTAAAACACCAAAATGTTCGAGTGCCTTGTGGATACCATCTTGTTGGTTACTTGCAGTGATGTGTTTGGCAACCTCTTTGACGCTGTTACTGCCATTTCCCATAGCCACAGACATGCCGACACCCGCCAACATTTCCAGGTCATTGTCTGAATCTCCGAAGGCCATGACTTGGTTGAGGTCGAAACCATATTCTTTCCCAATTAGGCGAATGCCTTCTAATTTTGAATTCCCTTGGTTGATGATATCTGCTGCGAAAGGATTGCTTCGAGTCAATTTCAAATCTTCAAAATCACTGGCAGCTTTCTCAGATTCTTCTGGAGTCATCAGCATTAACACTTGATAGATTGGCTCATTTATCAAACGAAGCAGGTCATCTTCCTTTTGAGGGACTGCCTTGCTAACCATTCGATTAAAGGAACGGCTAACGGTTCTTGTTAAGACAGTCGGGATAAAACGGCTCACCAGCTGTGAAAAGGATCCAAGACCAAAGGACATAATTTTAGAGCCAACTACTGCATGCTCCGTTCCAAGAGCGATTTCTTTACGCTCCTTTTTAGCATAAGCAATCAGTTGGCGTAGACTTGACTTAGCAATCGGACTAGCAAAGAGCACCTTTTCTTTATTAAAGATGTATTGGCCGTTGTAGGTCACTGCAAAATCCAAGTCCAAGTCTTCCATCAATTCCTTGACAAAGAAAGGTCCCCGTCCTGTCGCCACTCCAACAAGCACCCCTTGTTCTTTCACGATCCGAATTGCGTCCTTAGTGGATTTCAAAACACTCTTACGATCGTTGACTAGCGTTCCATCGATATCAAAAAAAACAGCTTTGACTTCCATCCTATCCCATTCTCCCCTTTTGTGTTACAATGATTATACCACATTTCAGAAAGAGTGAGTAAATCATGCCTAAGAAAATCCTTGTTTTACATACAGGTGGGACTATTTCCATGCAAGCAGACGCTTCTGGCGCAGTTGTGACCAGCCAGGACAATCCCATGAACCATGTCACCAATCCTCTTAAAGGGATAGAGGTCCAGGCCATAGACTTTTTTAACCTACCGAGCCCCCATATCAAACCCAAACACATGCTAGCCCTCTACCATAAGATTAAAGAGGAAGCAGACAACTACGATGGGGTTGTGATTACACATGGGACAGACACTTTGGAAGAAACAGCCTACTTCCTTGATACCATGAAAATCCCCAACATGCCCATCGTTCTAACAGGAGCTATGCGTAGTTCCAACGAACTCGGTAGCGATGGCGTTTATAACTACCTGAGCGCTTTACGAGTCGCCAGCGATGACAAGTCAGCTGACAAGGGTGTCCTGGTCGTTATGAACGATGAAATCCACGCAGCTAAGTACGTCACAAAAACCCATACCACCAACGTAGGGACCTTTCAAACCCCAACACATGGACCACTTGGCCTCATCATGAAGCAAGAAATCCTCTACTTCAAAACGGCTGAACCTCGTGTCCGTTTTAATCTCGAGCATATTCAAGGTCTGGTGCCTATCATCTCCGCTTATGCAGGTATGACCGATGAATTGATTGACATGCTTGATTTAGAGCACCTAGATGGTCTAGTCATTCAAGCTTTTGGAGCTGGAAATGTTCCCAAAGAAACAGCCCAAAAATTAGAAACTCTCCTCCAAAAAGAAATTCCAGTTGCCTTGGTTTCACGTTGCTTTAACGGGATTGCCGAGCCCGTCTACGCCTACCAAGGGGGGGGAGTGCAGTTGCAAGAGTCTGGCGTTCTCTTTGTCAAAGAACTCAACGCTCAAAAAGCTCGCCTCAAATTATTGATTGCCATCAACGCAGGACTAAAAGGACAAGCATTGAAAGACTATATGGAAGGCTAAACCTCTTCGAAAATAAAATTCAAACTACATTAGCGTCGCCTTACCGTATGTATGGTTACTGACTTCGTCAGTCCTATCCACAACCTCAAAGCAGTGCTTTGAGCAACCTGCGGCTAGCTTTCTAGTTTGCTCTTTGATTTTCATTGAGTATAATCCCTTCTCTAGAAAACAAAATCAGGAAATCTTCACGATTCCCTGATTTTTTTATTTGCGTTTTCGTGTAGAACGGCGTTCTGTCAAACCATGAGGTAGGAGAACTTCGCGCTCTTCCAATTCTTCCTTATGCATAATCTTAGTCAACATACGCATGCTGATAGCCCCCAGATCATAAAGCGGTTGGGCAACTGTCGTCAAGTTTGGACGAGTGTATCGTGCAATTTGAGAGTCATCCGTCGTAATGATTTCAAACTCTTCTGGCACTGAGACACCATGATCTGATAAACCATTTAGCACACCTGCTGCCAATTCGTCACCAGTCACAACTGCAGCTGTAGCTTGTGATGAAACCAACCGTTCTGCCAAGGCATAACCATCATTATAGCTATATTTTGATTCAAAAACCAAGCCCTCGCTATAAGGGATTCCTGCTTTTTTCAAAGCTTCCTTATAACCAATCAAACGAACCTTGCCATTGATATCATCGACAAGCGGGCCACTCACAAAGGCAATTTTCTCATTTTCTTTAAGAAGATAGCTCACTGCGTCAATCGTGGCTTGTTTGTAGTCAATATTCACACTTGGAAGTTGGTGTTCTACATCCACCGTACCTGCAAGAACAACCGGCGTCCGTGAACGAGAAAATTCTGAACGAATCTTTTCAGTCAAGTGATAGCCCATAAAGATAATCCCATCGACTTGTTTTGAAAAGAGCGTGTTAACCACTGAAACTTCCTTTTCATCATCCTCATCACTATTTGCTAGGACAATGTTATACTTGTACATTTCAGCAATGTCATCAATCCCCTTAGCAAGTGTTGAGAAATAACCATTGGTAATGTTAGGAATCACAACTCCGACTGTCGTTGTTTTCTTACTAGCCAAACCACGAGCGACCGCATTTGGACGATAGTCCAAGCGTTCAATCACTTCGAGGACTTTTTTTCGAGTGTTCTCTTTAACATTCTTGTTGCCATTAACGACACGGCTAACTGTTGCCATTGAAACTCCTGCTTCACGGGCAACGTCATAAATCGTTACTGTATCATCTGTGTTCATTCCGTTTCCTTTCTATATTGAAAATTTCGCTTTCACGCATCTGCTTACTCCATTTTATCACTTATTGTAAACACTTTCAAGTATTTTTTAGAGAAACTTTGAAAAAATTTCACAGTCTATTCTCATTTTGAAAAAACAAGCAGGATTCCTTGATTTTTCAGCTTTTTTACTGTATGATAAGAAAAATAAAAGGAGGAAGGAAACATGGCTTTTACAAATACACAGAGACGTTCCGCCAGTTTTGGTGTTGTGACCAGTCTACCCGACGATGTTATTGACTCTTTATGGTTCATTATCGATCATTTTTTGAAAAATGTCTTTGAATTAGAAGAAGAACTCGAATTTCAGATTCTCAACAACGAGGGGACCATTACCTTCCATTTCTCTAGTCAAAACCTTCCGACTAGCATCGATTTTGATTTCAATCATCCTTTCGATCCCCTTTACCCTCCTAGGGTCCTTGTTTTAGACACGGACGGTAAAGAAACCATCCTCCTTCCAGAAGAAAATGACCTATTTTAAAAACTCTAGCTTCTTGGCGTAAACTGCTGAGGAACTAGAGTTTTCTTTTTCTAATAAATGGAGCGACTAACAACTAGACCATTGGGTTTTGTGTACTCTAAATCAAGGTAATCCTGGTAAGTCCCCGGTACAATGAAACCTTGGGGACTTAATATATCCGTCCCAGCTTTTCCCACGATTGAGTCTGCCAGCAAGACACAATTGGTACTGAGAACAAAGTAGGTCTTAAACTCAGATGAGCTAAATTTATAGAGGACCGCATCCGCTTCTTGCTTCAGTTGGTAGGAGTAGGCATGCTTGACCTCACCTTCTCTTCTTTTCATCAACTGAGAGCTCGGCTCCCAAGGAATTAACAAATCTTCTATTTCTTCTAAACGAGCTTGGATAGCAGCTTTCTGTTGTTCTGTCAAACTCAGACCATAAGCAAACAAGGTCTTCTGACTTTCTCTCTTACAGAGCTCGATGTATTTTTCCCGATTGGCTTTAAACAAGACACCATCTCCAACCATGCCGAATAAACGCTCCGAGTGAGGATCATACGAGCCATAGGAAATAACCATCCCTTGATAGCAAATATCCACATGCCCCATAGCAAGGAAGAAAGATGTTTCTGAGGTATGAATAAAAATTTCTAGATCAACCGTCTGGTCGTTTTTTCTTTCTGAATGAACTTCACCTTCCTGGCTTTCATGATTTGACAGCCACTCATTCAGTTTACGCAAGGTGCTGATAGGGATCAGAGCCGTCACAAAAATCGGCAAGGTCATTCGCATTCGCCGTTTTAGCTTGGGATTGTTTTCTATCCTTTCAAAAAAGAAACCGTCCCAGAGGCTACTGGCTCCTAGCATGAGCAAGTAAAACCCAAGCAAGAGCAATTCAAAATTCGCTGCATCGTGAAAAGGAGAGATGCTATAAAGCCCGAATCCTATCATCCATACAGCATCGAAGAAATGATGAAGCCGAGGATGAATGGCATTTTTTCGATAGAGAAACCAAGTCACAAGACTAATGACGCCCGTAAACAGCTGGTAACTCGCAATGATAAACACCAGGAGGTAGAGGGTCAGGTCTTGTAAAATGATAGAATCAAATAAGAGAGCAGCAACCACCAGCTTGGCCAAGGTTACAAAGATGTTTTCCCTACGCTGTTTATCCTGTAACCAACGAGTCAACAAGTGCCAAACTGCTGACAAGGAAAAGTAAGTCATCAGCAACTGATAACCTATCCTTGGAATCACCTGTCCGAAATAAATCAAGAGAAAGCCTAAAACAATAGCAAGTAGCCCCTCCCCTATACTCTTCCACTTGCTATAGCTATCGGAAAGTTTAGGCATCTCCTTGCTCCAACTGGTCAACCAAGCAACGAATTGATTGTTTTAAGTTCGGATGGATAAAATGGGGAGCTATTTCTTGCAGAGACTCAAGGACAAAGAGGCGTTCTGCTACATAAGGGTGAGGCAAGATGAGGTCGTCTGTATAAATGACTTGGTCCTCCACGAAGAGCAAGTCCAAATCAATCAAACGTGGTCCCCAATGCACTTCTCGAACCCGTCCCATCTCTGCCTCAATGCTTAACAAGTTCTCTAACAAGACTGGTGCTGGTAGCCAGGTTTCTACTTCAATCACCTGATTGGCAAAAGTATCTTGCTCCACACCACCCCAAGGTTCCGTCGTTAAGACACTGGACTCTTTGAGAATATGGATGCCGCGAGCTCGCAGTTTATCGATAGCTTGTTCCAAGTTCGCCTGCTTATCGCCCATATTGCTTCCTAGAGCGATAAAGGCACGTTGCTTACAGCGATGAATGGTCACTGAGCAAGTATCCAGCGGCAAGTGCACTGGTGCCCAAGGTTTTTTGAGTTCCAGTTCAATTTCTTGGACCAGAGGATAGGTCTCAAAGGTACGCTCTACTAGTTTGTAGGCTACCGTTTCAATCAAGTCCTCAGTGGTTTCCTGAAACCAAGTCGTCCACTGCTGACACAGTTCTCCGTAATGGACAGATGCTGTTAAATCCAAGTCTGTCGCCGCCTTAGTCATATCATAGGATAAGCTTGCGGAAATAACAAACTTCTGCCCCAATTCTTTCTCACTTGAAAAAAGACCATGATAGGCAAAAATTTCCAAATCTTTAATCTGCAGTTGATCCATAACTAGTCCTTTCTAGAAAAATCCGCATGAAGCGGATTCTTTTTATAGTCCCATTAAACGATAAGCCTGGTCTCGGAGGTCCTTATCTGTTTCAAATAGACCACGAGCTACTGTCGTCAAGGTTGCAGTGCCTGGTTTTCTGACACCACGCATGCTCATACACATATGTTCCGCCTCAATGACAACAAAGGCTCCCTTAGCACCCAGATACTCCATCAAGGCATCGGCCACTTCAATATTCAAACGCTCTTGAATTTGTGGTTTTTTAGAATAAACTTCAACCGTACGGGCAAGTTTGGACAAGCCTGCTACACGTCCATCTGGAATGTAGGCAATGTGCGCTCTCCCATAAAAGGGCAAGAAGTGGTGCTCACACATAGTATGGAAAAAAATATCCTTTTCCACTACCATATTATCATCAATAATCTCAAAGGATTTTGACAGGTGTTCCTCAGCAGTTTGGCCAAGACCTGAAAAAATCTCTTGGTACATACGGGCTACACGAGCAGGTGTTTCCTGCAAGCCCTCACGGTTAGCGTCCTCTCCGACAGCCTCGATAATCATTTTTACAGCTGCTTCAATCTTTTGTGTATCCATTCTCGTTCTTCCTCTCCATCAGATAGGCTCTCACTTGGCTCAAGAAATACAAGGAACCCGTGACAATCCTAACTGTTTGTTTCTCTTCATTTTTATCTGTCAATTTCTGCTCTAGAAAATCCTGCCAACTTTGGTAGTTGAGATTTCGAGAAGCTGCAACTTCTCGCATCACTTTCTCATCCGTCGCCCGACTATCATCAAAACAAGTCAGAGTCAGTTGACTATTTGGCACCGTCTCTAGCAAATCCAACATATCCTCCAAAGCCTTGGTTTTGATACAAGTAAAGAGGATTTCCTTATGATAATCCGCAAAGCGTTCTTGTAAAGTAGTTAACAAAGCCTTGATAGCATGGGGATTATGAGCCCCATCCAAAATCATCATAGGTTCGCTAGACAGAACCTCCAAACGCCCTGGCCATCTTGTTTCTTCCAAGGCTTGAGCAAGCAAGTCATTGCTAGCTAATTCTTGCCCAATCTCTTGGCAATAAATGTCTAGAAGAGCAAGTGCCATCCCTGCATTCTCGATCTGATGCAAACCAAGCAGACCTGTTTGAAAGCGACCTTGTCTGACAGAACTGGTATAATCAAAGACCTCGCCTGTCACCACACTTTCTTGATGACCAACCTGATAATCTGTCCCATAGGCAATTCTCGGCGCATCTTTCCCTTCCGCAATGCGGTCAATAACAGCCAAGGCTTCTGGAGCAATGCGACCTGTCACCAAAGGAATGCCTTGTTTGATAATACCAGCTTTCTGTTCTGCTATGGCCTCTACAGTATCACCAAGCAGGGCTACATGGTCCAAGCCAATAGTCGTGATACCTGTCAGAATGGGCTGACAGACATTGGTACTATCCAGAAGTCCACCCATGCCGACTTCCATGATGGCCACATCAACTTTTTCGGCGGCAAAATAATCATAGGCTAGGGCTGTGATTATCTCAAACTCGGTCGTTCCTTGTAAAACAGCGCTCTTCTCCCCCTCAAGCAAAGACTCATAGTCTGCCATCAGGGCTTCTAGTCTAGCTTCTGGGATGGATTCCCCGTTGATGCTAATCTGGTCTGTGTAATGAATGAGATAGGGTGAACTGAACACACCTACTCTCAGACCTAGCTTTACGAGCATGTTTTTCAAAAAAGCAATGGTCGATCCCTTGCCATTGGTCCCTCCAATATGGATGACCTTGAGTTTGAGATGGGGATTGCCTCTCAGTTCCAAGAGTTCCACCATTCTTTCCAAACCAAAATTTGGTTGGTCTGTTCGATAGTGGGCGATCCACTGATTGTTTTCAATTTCGTTCATCTTACTTGTATTGTTTTAAATCTAAATTTTCTGCATCATCTGCCAAACGAATAGCTGTCGCAATTTCAACTGCCATCCTGTGACTGGCTACATCATGCACGCGCACCACTTCTACACCCTGTCTCGCAGCGATAGTCGTTACATGAGCCGAAGCGGTGTCCCGATTTCGGAAACCGACTTCCGTCTCAGGATTGACTTCGAAGCCATTCTCCTCAAGGATATTGATAACAAACCGCTTGCGCGAAACACCAAGAAAGATTGGATAGCCCTGCTGATGCAATTTGTCTAGGTCCCGTAGAAGAAGTAGATTTTCCTTCTTGGTGAGACCAAAACCAATCCCCGGATCCAACATGATCTTATCTTTTGCAATCCCAGCTTGATCCGCTCTCGCCAAAGCTCGTTCAAAGAAAGCTGTCATCAATTCTTCTACTGGTAGTTGTTCAAAGTCCGCCAAGTCTTCATTTGTAAAAGGTTCCCCAAAGCCAAAACGAGGAAATATGAGCGAACTAGGGTGTTGAGGTCGAGCCATGACTGGATTAAACATGATGACCACTTGTGCTCCCGCTTTGGCAACCACCTGAGCCATTTTTTCGTCACCCATGAGACCAGTGATATCATTGACCAAATTGGCACCAGCTTCCAAAGCAGCCTCTGCTACCTGACTTTTCCAAGTATCGATGGAAATGAGGATATCACTTTCCTTGCGAATAGCTTTGATAACTGGAACAACACGTTGGATCTCTTCTTCTATCTCAACATAGCGACTTCCAGGACGAGTCGATTCTCCTCCGATATCTAGCATACTCGCCCCTTCATCTATCAATTTACGGGCTTGCTGAAGCGCCTGGTCAACAGCAAAAAACTGACCACCATCCGAAAAGGAATCTGGGGTTACATTGATAATTCCGCAAATGGCTGTTTTTGCCTGACTAGCTTTATTGGACATAGGGTCACTCCTCAAGGTTTTTCACCACATTATTTCTCTATTTTACCATAAAAAGAAAAAGATGGATACGCAAGCATTCATCTTTTCCAAGCGGCCAAGGGTCTAGAATTATAGGCCCAGATTTCTACTAATCAATACCAATATAGCTATCAAACAAAAAGCTACACCATTGAGAATCATATGAAGCAGGATGGACATCTCTAAACGTTCTGTCTTATAGGCTGTCCAAGTTAGAACTGTTGACATCCCACCATAAATAATCACAGAAGGCAGATTGGTTGGAGTATGGAGTAAGGCAAAGACAATTGCCCCAACAACAAAGCCAAGTTTTTCCTTACCTCGGAAGATTTTTTTAGGAATAATCCCACGACACAAAATTTCCTCACAAATCGGCGCAATCAAGACTAGCATGAAAAAAGTGGCAATCAAGGAACTATTTTCAACCAGACTGTTAATAGTTGATTGATTGCTCGTTGTCGTCTTATTCGTCATGCGAAGCAAAGCTGCACCAAACAAATTGTTAGCAAAAATCACTAGGTAACTCAACACCAAGCGAGCCAAGTCTTTGGCCTTAAAAAAGGACAGATTAAAAGTAGCAAGTTGTGTTTTTCGAGCACCTAAAATAAAGACAGTCAAAACAACAATGGATAGAGCACCGACTAAGAGCCCTGATTGTAAAAGTGGAAATTGATTAGAAGCTAACCAAAAAGATAGCCCTAAAGGAACTTGCGCTAGAATTAAAGCCACTAAAAGGATGAGGACCCACATTCCTCTGTTCAAAATCTCTTGCCAGATTGTCTTTTCTTTCATCTTGTACCTCCTTATAATAAAAAGGGGAAATTCCCCTTTTTCTATTATACCATTTATAGTGCCATACTGATATAGTTAAGGATAAACAAGGCATCCAAAATCCAAATCATCACGT
>ERZ773267.2113-NODE-2113-length-10264-cov-12.165442_pt1 | contig 10264 bp, 10 predicted proteins | sample MGYA00511959_ERZ773267 | MGnify/ENA primary metagenome ERZ773267 (study PRJEB29015, sample SAMEA2738165) | human oral metagenome | biome: human oral; feature: human-associated habitat; material: saliva | place: China | collected 2240 ... | reverse complement strand
GATTACAAATGGGACTTTGCAGCCGGTTACGGCAACTATGCCGGTGCCAACGCCATGGCTGTAGGTGCTTACTATCGTCCCAATGAAGATATTATGTTCAGTATGGGCGGCTCCTTCGGAGGCGGGGAAAACATGATGAATGCCGGCGTAAGCTTTAAGCTCGGCCAAGGAACTCATGTAAAACGGTCTGCATCGGAATTGAGTAAAGAAGTAGAAGAATTGAAGGCTATTGTAAAAGCTCAGAGCGAGGAAATTCAGGCTTTGCGGGCTAATCAGGAGGCTTTGGCACAAGCTGTGGCAATTCAAAAATAGGCCTTAAGATCAAGACCCCTCTTGATTGTGAAAGGATATAATAAGTGGCAGAAAGCCGCTGACAGGGCGTATATCGTCGTGTCGGCGGCTTTTTGCAAGTTCGGGGACAATGGGCGTATAATAAAACGCATCCGAACTATGGAAAGGAAGATTTTATGAATAGGATGAACCCTTATGTATATATGTTTTCACTCGGTCATTTTTCCGTTGACTGGGCGCAAAGTGCTTTTCCCGCCTTGTTACCCTACTTTATAACGCTCTGCAGCCTGTCGTACAGGGATGCAACGGCTCTTTTATTTGCCAACATTCTTTTGGCATCGGTTACTCAACCTGTTTTGGGATATTATTCCGACAAGGTGTCCAAACCCTGGTTTATCCCTTTCGGTGTTCTCCTGAGCGGGCTTTCCCTTACCGCCTTGGCTTTTACGGATAATTACTCGGTTATTTTTATATGCTCTATGTTGAGCGGCTTGGGGTCATCTATATATCATCCTGAAGCGGCCCGTATGGTTAATGAAATATCGGGAGCCGTAAAAGGCAAGGCTATGGGGACATTTTCCGTCGGCGGCAGTGTGGGATTTGCTGTAGGACCCATTATAGCCGGCTTATGTGCCTATGCCTTTGATATTCACGGGCTGGCGGTTTTCGCTGTCGTTAACACCGGCTTGGCCTTATTTCTCTATCATCATTTGCCGAAGGTTTTGGCACAAATCGATAGGCATGAAATTGTTGAAGAAACGGTTACAGGCAGGATAGAAAAACGAAATGACTGGTCTTCTTTCAGTAGACTGACGGTCGTCATCTTTGCTCGTTCCATAAGTTTTGCCGTTTGTAATGCCTTTATTCCCCTATTTTGGGTCAAGGTGTTGGGCCGTACGCCGTCCGAAGGGAGTCTGGCTTTATCTCTGCTCTTTGCCATTGGCGTTGTCGGCACCTATGTGGGCGGCCTTATTGCGGATCGGACAGGTTTTGTCAAGGTAATGCGTGTAGCAATTACGCTTATGGTACCGGCCATGTACTTTTTCGTTCACAGCACGACGGCTTTGGAAGGCGCACTCTTTATCGTGCCTGTAGGACTGACCTTGTTTGCTCCGTACAGTGCTATTGTCGTGCTGGGACAAACCTTTTTGGGTAAGAATGTGGGCTTTGCCTCAGGCGTAACTTTAGGTTTAAGTATTACCATAGGAGGGCTTCTCACCCCGTTGGTCGGTTGGGCTGCCGATATATGGGGAATTCCGACGGCTTTACAAGTCTTGTGGATTTGTGCGGCCATAGGAGCGATTTTCACTTTTTCAGTGCGAGAACCCAAGGATGCGGCATGAGCAAAATGATGCAGGTTGCATGTATGATTTCTGAATCCGTATGGCAATAGGAGGAGTATCTCTAAAATTCATCTTTTTACGGTTTTTCTTTTTCTTCAATATGGTATAATAGCAACCGTAAAAAATGGTTTTGTGTGCTTTAAAGGGGACTTTGTTATGACCATTGAATCCTATATTGACTATACGAACCTTAAGCCCGATGCAACGCCGAATGATATTATTCAACTTTGCAAAGAGGCTAAACAGTATCGATTTGCGTCCGTATGTGTCAATTCGTCGTATGTGCCGCTTGCCCAACGTGAACTGGCCGGATCGTATGTGCGTATCGTTTCGGTTGTAGGTTTTCCTCTCGGGGCGGTGGCTTCGAGTATTAAGGCGGCTGAGACGACCTTTGCCATTGCTAACGGTGCCGACGAGATCGACATGGTGATTAATGTAGGGCAAGTAAAGGCCCGCAATTGGGATTATGTTGCCGACGATATCAGTGGTGTCGTAAAGGCGGCAAACGGCCATATTGTCAAGGTTATCTTGGAAACGGGACTTTTGGCGGATGTGGAAAAGGAAGAAGCTTGCCGTGTGGCAGTAAGGGCAGGGGCACGGTTTGTTAAAACATCGACAGGATTCGGTCCGGGAGGGGCTACGGCCGATGACATTCGCTTAATGAAGAAAATTATCGGACTACGTGCTTGCATTAAGGCCTCCGGAGGTATTCGTGACTATCAGACGGCACGGACAATGATTGCTGCCGGAGCCGATCGTATCGGAGCCAGTGCCGGCATTGCCATTGTAGAAGGAGAAGCCGTTGACAGGTCATAAAAACGATCTGGAAGCCTATGCCGCCCTTGTCGGGGCGGCTCGTTTTGCTAATAAGACCGTTTCTACAGAGCCTGCCCTGCCGGTAGAAACGGTTACTGCCGCTGACTGTCGGTCTTCCGTTACCGTCTTGGCCAGCGGTAGCGGCGGGAATGCAACCTTAATATGTTGCGGTTCTACGAAAATTCTTATCGATGCGGGGATCAGCTATCGACGTATTACGAACGCATTGGCGGCACGAGGCTATAGGCCGGACGATATCGATGCTCTTTTTCTGACGCATGAGCATACGGACCATGTACAAGGATTACCGATTTTATTGAAAAATACGGATATGCCCGTATATACGACGGAAGAAACGTGGCATGCCTTGGGAAAGACGGCAACCTCTGCACCGGGACGCTTCGTGCCGTTGACGAAACGAGTCGGTGTGGGTGACATTTATGTCGTACCCTTCGAAATTCCGCATGATGCGGCTCGGCCCGTAGGTTATGCCGTTTATGACGGGCAGACGAAGATTACTTATGCTACCGACTTGGGATATGTCACGCCGGCCGTAAGGGGAGCGGCGTCTCATGCGGATATTCTTGTATTGGAAGCCAATCATGATGAGAATATGGTGCGTCAAGGACCGTACCCTTATCGGTTGCAGCAACGCATACTCGGCAGTTACGGACACTTATCCAATGATGCGGCTGCCGATTTGTTGACGCAGTTGCCGCAAAAGAAGAGGATGAAAGTTCTTTTGGCACATAGAAGTGATAAAAATAATGAACCTGCCAAGGTCATTAAAACCGTAAAAAGTAAGTTCGAACGTAGCGGCAAAGCGCTAGGTCAAGATGTGCTGGTAAGATTGGCATGTAAAAACAGTGCCGTTCGTTTTGACGATAAGGGGGAGCATGATGAGTAAAAAATCTACGGCAGCCGTAATAGCGGCTGTTATTCTTATAGGGGCCGCCGGCTTCGGCGGTTATTATTTACACGACAGCCTGAAAGGTACCCATACGGTTCCCGTACAGGTTCAAACTGCAGACGGTAAGTCTGAAACCTTGTCCAACGCCCGCAATACGGCTGTTGTGCAGGCCGTAAAAAAAGTAGGTCCCGCTGTTGTAGGTATTACGACGAAGGTATATAATCGCGATATTTTCAATCGTCCCGTTCAGGTCGGTGAAGGCGTCGGGTCGGGTATTATATTCGACAAGGACGGCTATATCGTTACAAACAATCATGTAGTAGGTAATAATAAAACAGTTAACGTATCCTTGGCCGACGGCCGGACCTTTGAAGGTACTGTTGTAGGTACGGATGCACGAACGGATTTGGCAGTGGTTAAAATTACGGCGGATAATCTGACTGTTGCAGCCTTAGGTGACAGTGATACTCTTCAAGTCGGTGAGCCGGCTATTGCCATCGGCAATCCGTTAGGTCTCGAGTTCCAGGGAACGGTAACGGCCGGTGTCATCAGCTCTTTGAACCGTACGATTGTCGGTGAAGGCGTACCGATGGAACTGATTCAGACCGATGCGGCTATTAATCCCGGCAACTCCGGCGGAGCTTTGGTTGATGCCGACGGAGAGGTAATCGGCATTAACAGCGCCAAAATAGCTAAAGAAGGCGTTGAAGGACTCGGTTTTGCCATTCCTGTCAATACGGCTCGCCCTGTACTGGATTCGCTTATTAAAAACGGTCGCGTTATTCGCCCTTACCTGGGTCTATACGGGTTGGATAAAGCCATGGCGGCTCGTTACGGTATGGATTTAGGCGTCAAAGGGATTTATGTATATCAGATTGTCGTCGGAGGGCCTTTGTACGGATCGGGTATTCAACGAGGCGATATTATTACGAAAATAGACGACAAGCCTGTCGATGACTATACGCAGTTACAAAAAACAGTCGAGTCGTATCAAGTCGGAAATACGGTAAAAGTAACCTATATGCGGGGAGATTCGGAACAGACAGCCGAAGTAACCCTTCAGGAACTGGCACCCCAGACGGATAGTGATAATTAATGAAATTTCATATTATCGGTAGCGGTAAGATTAAAGAGAAATACTTGACGGCAGGCATTGACGAGTTTTTAAAACGTCTTAAACCGTACGGGCAGGTGCAAATTACGGAAATAAGCGAAGAACGGATGCCCGACAATCCGTCGGCAGCCGAAAAAAAGCAGATTCTCGACAAAGAAGGCGAACGGTTGCTGAAAAATGTACGTCCCGGTTCATATCTTTTTGTTCTTGATGTGCAGGGAGATCTTATTTCGTCGGAAAAACTGGCACAGGCTTTTGAGGACTTGTCGTTGCACGGATGCAGTGAGTTTACCTTTCTCATAGGAGGTCCCTTCGGGTTGGCCGATGAAGTCCGCCGAAAAGCGGACCGTTGTATTTCTTTCGGTCGCATTACGCTGACACATCAAATGATTCGTATGATACTGACGGAACAAATCTATAGGGCTGTAAAAATCATGCGGCACGAGCCTTATCACTTATAATTACAACGTGTATATCTATTTTTTATAAAAGAAAGATAGTATAATAAAGGTACAAACAACGGTTTCGGCTTACAGGTCGGAACGAAGGGGTGGATACTATGAGCGAACGCAAAGCAATGGATATTATGGAAAAGGTTTTTGTAACAGCCGATCCGAGTACAACCGTTTTGGATTTAATCCAGCTGTTCATTAAAAATAAGATTACGTCTATTCCTATTGTTAACGATGACGGCACCTTAGCCGGTATTGTTACGGATGCCGATTTGCTGTATAAGAAAATCAAGCCCCATGTGCCGCACTATGTCAATCTTCTCGGAGCCAGTATTTACTACAACGGCATCAGTGAATACGATAAGAGCTTTAAAAAACTCATGGCCAGTACGGCTAAAGAATTGATGACTAAAGACGTTATCATTGCGGCTCCCGCTGCGGATGTGGAACAGTTGGCAGGCGTTATGGTAGCAGAGCACCTCAAGGTCATTCCCATTGTAGACAATAAGTGTTGTGTGGGTGTCGTTACACGCCGATCTATTTTGGAAGAAATGCATAGAGAATATGAAGAAGAAAAAGCCTAGGTACATTTTATAAAAAATTGTATCGTATGTGCGGACACTTTCCCGTGAAGGTGTCCGCCTGTTTTTGTATATAAGGAAGCGGATTTACGCTGTTTATACAGGCGATTTAATTGGTTTGAGCAGTTATTTATGGTATAATTCGGTCATATGAATAATGGAATATTTCAGAGAGGCAGGGCTGTTGATGGACTCGAAAGAATTAGTCATTGTCGTCGATTTCGGCGGGCAATATAATCAGTTAATAGCACGACGGGTCAGAGAGAATCATGTATATTGTGAAGTCTACCCGTATCATAAAGCGGTTGAAAAGATTAAAGAACTGAAGCCTCGCGGAGTTATTTTTACAGGCGGACCGAACAGTGTATATGAAGAAAAGGCACCGCATATTGATGCCGCCGTCTTTGAACTGGGTGTGCCCGTCCTGGGATTATGCTACGGCATGCAGATGATGGCATATCTTCTGGGCGGAACTGTTAAAGAAGCGGATAAGCGGGAATTCGGCAAAACGGAAACAACTGTGGATACGAAGTCCCTCGTCTTTAAAGGCTTGAAAGAAAAAGAAATCGTGTGGATGAGCCATACGGATTATGTAGCCGAAATTCCTGAAGGCTTTAAGATTACGGCTCATACGGAACACTGCCCCGTAGCCGCAATGGAAAATGCGGATAAGAAATTGTATGCCATGCAATATCATCCTGAAGTGCTTCATACGGAACACGGCAAGGAAATGTTGCATAACTTCCTCTTTGAAGTATGTAAATGCAGCGGCACATGGACGATGGCAAACTATGCTAAACAGGCTGTTGAAGACGTGCGTCGGACTGTCGGTGACGGTAAGGTAGTACTGGCTCTTTCCGGCGGAGTCGACAGCTCTGTGGCGGCGGCCTTGATTTCCCGTGCCGTTGGCAACCAATTGACCTGTATTTTTGTTGACCACGGTTTAATGCGAAAAAATGAAGGCGATGAAGTTGAAGCGGCCTTTAAGGATTCGGGAATGAACTTCATTCGCGTCGACGCATCGGATCGTTTCCTGTCTAAATTGGCAGGCATTTCCGATCCGGAAAGAAAACGTAAAACTATCGGCGAAGAATTTATTCGCGTCTTTGAAGAAGAAGGACGAAAAATCGGTGCCGTCGACTTTTTGGCACAAGGCACGATTTATCCCGATGTCATCGAATCGGGTGCCGGTGATGCGGCAGTTATTAAAAGCCATCACAATGTAGGCGGCTTGCCGGCTGTTGTAGACTTCAAGGGTCTTACTGAACCGCTACGCAACCTCTTTAAGGATGAAGTTCGCGAACTCGGTGAAGAACTGGGTTTGCCGGACTATCTCGTATGGCGGCAACCTTTTCCGGGACCGGGACTGGCCATTCGCGTTATGGGCGAAATTACAAAAGAAAAACTGGACATCTTGCGTGATGCCGATGCCGTTTTTAGAGAAGAAATCGCGGCGGCAGGCCTTGATCGTTCTATAAACCAATACTTTGCCGTCTTAACGAACAATCGGTCTGTCGGCGTTATGGGCGACTTCCGCACATATGACTATACCTTGGCCTTACGAGGCGTAACGACAACGGACTTTATGACGGCTGACTGGGCGAGAATCCCCTATGACGTACTGGATAAAATCTCGAGCCGTATCGTTAACGAAGTAGAACACATTAACCGAATTGTGTATGACATAACCAGCAAACCCCCTTCCACGATTGAATGGGAATAGTTATAAATAGGCGCTGGCGCCTTATAAATAGCTGTTTTATGAGTCTTGTGCTTGCAAAATGCTTGCCGATTTTATAAAAAAATCACCTGAAGAGTAATTCTTCGGGTGATTTTTTTGCAAAACAAAAGCATATGAGGCTCGCATGCTTTACAATAAAAGTGTCCAAGCCCTAAAGAAAGGATGCGATCTCATATGCCTATTATTGATTATATACAACCCTTCTTCAATATTAAAGGGGAATTTATTACGAATTTCTACCGGAAAGATGATTCATTAATCTATGAAGTAAGGGCTTCCTGTTACAGAACATACCTGTCCTTGTTGCGGACATACTACGAAATACATAAAGGACTACTGAGTCCGTACGATCAATTTGGGTAGTATCCATGGTTTATATATTTGTGCTAAATACAAGCAACGTAGATATTCTTGCTCTCAATGCACCCATTCGTTTTCAAAAGAAAATCCCTTTATTCAGAGGTATAAGCAATTAGGGATGACGACTATTTCCGAAATATTCCGTCTGTTACATGAAGGTTTGAACTACACAACCATAGCCCGTGCTTGCCACGTTTCCGTTACTACCGTCATTCGGTATTGTTCCCTTATTTCTATTTCACGACCCAAAGAATTACCGACCGTCTTGGGCATAGATGAGTTTAGAGGCCATGCAGCCGGGCAGAAATATCAGGTCATCTTAACCGACCCGGACAGCCATCATATTATTGATGTATTACCGAAGAAGGATACGAATGCCCTGTGTCGGTATTTCGCAGCCTATAGCCGAAAAGCAAGACAGAAGGTTCGGTTTATTGTGATGGATATGTCTCCGCAATTTAGGCTCGTCATGGAAACCTTGTTTCCTCATGCTCATATTGTGTGTGACCGATACCATGTTTGCCGTTTAGTGGATTGGGCAGTAGAACGAGTTAGAAAACGTGAACAAAAGAAGCCGGTACGCTATTCATCCATGCTAAAGAGTAACAAGAGAATCCTCATGAAACGCCCCGGTAGATTAACGGATTCTGAGCTTGTTAAGTTAGAAGCGATTTTACGGGTTTCCGATGACTTAAGAAAAGCATACAAATTAAAACAAGAGTTCATTCATATTTTTAAAAGGCAGGGTAAGGAGCGAATTACACATCATTTACAGTGGTGGTTAAAGAGTGTGAAGACATCTCAGTTAACGGAATTTAGAAACTTTTCCACATCCTTTGTTTCGTGGAAAGGGCAGATAACCAATGCGTTCTTACTACCCTTTTCAAACGGCTATACGGAGGGATGCAATAACAAGATCAAAGTATTGAAACGAATAAGTTACGGTCTTAGACACTTTGGTCGCTTCCGAACTCGTATCCTATTGTTGAGCAAAAAGAAGGGCACCGAGCACGAGGGTGTTCGATGCCCAAAAAGCTTGTTGATCAGTTAGACCCCAACATTTGCAAAAGAGCCGAATTTGTTGCTCTCAGGAATGCGAAAAGCGCAGATGGAGCGAAGCTGTTTATCTCTGCAAGAACAAGCACTGTAAGACTACCATACGAAAGATTTTCTGCTGATGTAAAGAGAACTTGCATCTTGATCGCTACTACCAATGATGCGACTTTTTTAGGAGACTTTTCCGGAGAAAGACGGTATCTACCTGTGAAAGTGAATAGCGAAAATATTGAATTACCAATTATGTATGATGCAGAGAAATTTCCTGTATTGGAAACTATCACAAGAGAAGAACATCACAATATTGTTCAACATGATTTTGAAGGAACTATCGCAGAAGCTGTGTATCTTTACGAAAATAAACTTCACTATTTCTATTTGTCTAAAGAGTTGCGTTCAGATTTGGATTTTGTTATTCAAACCCATAAGAGTGAGAACAGACACGTTCAAAATTTCTTGGACTTTATGGAATGGAAATCTACAAAATCAGACACTCCAGATTTGTTATGCTCTGCTGAATTTACAAGTAGATACCCTGAAACCAACGAAAAAGTGTTTTCAGAAATGATGGCAAATGAGGTAGCTGATGAATGGACACTTGACCCATCTATAAAAAGTAAGAAAGTGAGAATTGACGGAGTGGTCAGGGTAAGTAAGAAATTTTATAAACGAAGTGTAAAGACAGGATTTGTTGAAGTAGAGGATATGGAAATTCCATTCTGAGAGTTTTGAAAAAGTCTGCTACCGACTGAAAAGGTAGTGAGGTAGTGGTAGCGATAACTTTTAACTTTCATAGAATTCACCGAAACGCAGAATAGAGTATTCCTGTGATAGTTAAAAGCGTGCAGAAGCTTTATAAATGGTATGTAACGTTAACCTTAGTAGCAAGCACAGTAGATGAGTACTCATCTACGAAAAAATTGGTAACTTGTGATTTTACAATCACTATTTACATCGAATTTTTACTTGTTAGGGCAAGCCCTAAAACCCAAGAATATATAAGAATGGAGATGACAAGCATGGAAAATAGAAGTAGAAACAATCAACTTAAAATATATTTGAGTGAGGAAGAGAAAGAAATTTTTGAGAAGAAAATGAAATTGGCAAGATGTAAAACTATGAGCCATTTCATTAGAAAGTGTATTATGGAAAAGGAGATTTACATTGTGGATTTAGAGCCGTTTATAGAGCTGCAAAGCTCTTTAGGAATTGCAAATAATAACATAAATCAAATTGCAAGGAGAGTAAATAAAACAGGAGTAATTTATAAAACGGATATTAAAGAAATAAAAGATGACATCGCAAAAATAGCAAAAGAACAGTGGGATATACATTCTTTATTGCTGAAGAGAACAAGGGAATTAAATAAATAATATATTGAGGTTTGGAGAACTGGTACTTAAATAATGTCATCAGTTCTTTAATTTTGGGGATGAAAAAAATAAGCAGATATATTATAATATTCTGTGTTACAGAACATAGAACAAAAAGAAAGGAGGAGCATTTTGAATCTAGAAATAGACAATAAAAAAGAGCTGAAAGAAGAGCTTGGACAGTTAATAAAATTTAATCGCAAAGCAAAAGGAGAGAGTCAACGTGG
>ERZ773267.2108-NODE-2108-length-10281-cov-4.021318_pt1 | contig 10281 bp, 4 predicted proteins | sample MGYA00511959_ERZ773267 | MGnify/ENA primary metagenome ERZ773267 (study PRJEB29015, sample SAMEA2738165) | human oral metagenome | biome: human oral; feature: human-associated habitat; material: saliva | place: China | collected 2240 ... | reverse complement strand
ATTTCGATACCTCGAAGGTGACAAATATGCAATGGATGTTTTCTGGCATGTCTAATCTCACCACGCTTAATCTTTCCAATTTTAATACCTCCAAGGTGACGAATATGAGTGGTATGTTCGGTTTGATGTCTAATCTCACTTCACTTAATCTCTCCAACTTCGACACCTCTAAAGTGACAAATATGGGTTATATGTTTGAAGACATGCACAATCTCACTACGCTTAACCTTTCTAATTTCGACACCTCCAAAGTGACGAATATGGGCTATATGTTCTCTGGCACGTCTGATCTCACCACGCTAGATCTCTCTAGCTTCGATACCACGAAAGTGACGGATATGGGCTTTATGTTCTCTGGCATGTCTAGTCTTACCACTCTTAATCTCTCCAATTTCGATACCTCGAAGGTGACAAATATGCAATGGATGTTTTCTGGCATGTCTAACCTCACCACGCTAGATCTTTCCAGCTTCGATACCACGAAAGTGACGGATATGAGTAGTATGTTTATGAACATGTCTAGTCTCACTTCTCTTGATCTCTCTAACTTTAATACCTCCCAGGTGACGGATATGTACGGCATGTTTTCTAAAATGTCTAGTCTTACCACGCTCAATCTCTCCAGCTTCGATACCTCTAAAGTAACGAATATGGGCTCTATGTTTTCTCATATATTAAATCTTACTACCCTTAATCTCTCTAATTTTAATACTTCCCAGGTAGCAGATATGAGCGGAATGTTTTTTGGTACTGATCTCACCACGCTAGATCTCTCCAATTTTAACACCTCGAAAGTGACGGATATGAGTGGCATGTTTAAGGACATGTCTAGTCTTGCTTCACTTAATCTCTCCAATTTTAATACTTCACAGGTGACGGTTATGAGCGGCATGTTTTATAACGTGTTTAATCTTACCTCCCTTGATCTCTCTAACTTTAATACCTCGAATGTGACGAATATGAACTCCATGTTTTATCTCGATGGGATGTATATATTTGGAGATAAATTAGAAACAATTTATGTAAATAATGATTTTAATACCGCTAAACTTACAGATACTTATCAACTGTTTGGAAACCGTAAGAAGCTGCGAGGAGGGAATGGTTCTTATCTTACCAATCCTTCTACAGCGGATAAAACCTGGCTCCGCGTGGATCGTCCTGGGGTACAAGGATACTTTACGAGAAAGCCTTAATATAAGAAAGGGGGGATCGTTAATATGTGTTTTTGGCTCTTTGAAGATTCTTATGGTAAAATGAAGCTATATGAAAGGTCAAAAAACCAACTTAGGTAAATCTCATGGGGGGTGGCTTAATAGAGAAATAAAGCTTTTCGGATTATTTCTGACTCTAATATCTCTTTCTAATTTAATTTTTAGTAATAACACCCTCGCTTTATACACTCCGACGCTTTCGGCTTCGGTAGACCAAACGAATCTGCAGGTGGACGGGAATCAGGTGATAGATTCCGCCGATCAGACTACGGAAATTCCGCTAAATCTTATAGTAAACACGAATAACAAAACTGGTTATACAGCGACCCTAAATTCTGAAACTAATGAGACGGCTTTGGTAAATGCTGAATCCGTTACTGGTGCGAAAATTGAATCTATCAACGCAAATAAAATGCTCGCTGGCTTTTCGGATAATACTTGGGGTGTGAAAGTTGGAAGTAATACTAATTTTTCACCAATCCCAAAGCTCACTACTCCAATGAACGTTATGCAGACTGCTGGAAAGTCCAATGGCAGCGAAGCAAATAGAATACAAATTGGTATGAAATTGAGCGATAATCTTGAAAGCGGCAGATATACAAATAAGTTGGTATTTTCAATTCTAACAAATGACTATAATCAAATCGCCATGATGACTGAGGGTCCTGATTTTAATACAAAATTAAAATCTCTCGAAACCGCCACAAACAAAATCCTTTATTTTAAAAAGAGTACTGTTGCGCCAGCTGTCTCCATAAATACAGTGAATATTGAAGATGAAGAGTCTGATTATGAAATTAAACTTTGGCTAGACCCGACCGATAATACGGCTTATTATTATGCCGAGCCAGAAAAGGTTTATTTGAATAGAGATAGTAGCAAGATGTTTTATTCAGAACCTTATGTACAAAAAATAAGAAATGTCTTAGAGATAGATCTCTCTAATTTCGATACTTCCAAGGTGACAAATATGAGTAATATGTTTTTGGGCATGTCTAGTCTCACTACACTTAATCTCTTTAACTTTAATACCTCCCAGGTGACGAATATGAGCAGTATGTTCGGTTTTATGTCTAATCTCACTTCGCTTAACCTTTCTAATTTCGATACCTCCCAGGTGACAAATATGGCAGGTATGTTCTTTAATATACTCCTCCTCACTACGCTAGATTTTTCCAGCTTCAATACTTCCAAGGTGACAAGTATGAGTAATATGTTTAATAATATGCCTAGCCTCACCACGCTAGATCTTTCCAGCTTTGATACCTCCAATGTGACAGATATGAGATATATGTTTTTTAGTATGTCTAATCTCACTACGCTCGATCTCTCTAACTTCAACACCTCCCAGGTGACAAATATGAATGGCATGTTCTCACTTCCAGACATGTGGGCATCTAATGATAAGTTAGAAAAAATATACGTGAATAATGATTTTAATACATCTAATCTTACAACTTTTTCTAATATATTTAGTAATCGTAAAAAGCTTCGAGGCGGTAACGGCTCATACCTGACTAACCCATCTACGGCAGATAAATCCTGGCTCCGCGTGGATCGCCCTGGTGTGCATGGGTACTTTACGAAGAAAAGTTAGTTTTCTGACTAGGCGGAAAGTAGTGGGTTGCGCTTAAAATCTTGATTGTGGATTTCGAGTTCGGCGATCTGGCTAAATATAGTTTAGTTCGGTTTTTGTTCGGTTTTGGGGTAGAAGTAGAGAAGAGCTCGATTTTTCATTAATATTACAAAATCAAGTATCAGGGGAGAGGGGGCCGGGAATTAGTCGGGAACAGAGAAGAAAAAGCTAGAGAGAGGGAAACGCAAAAATTAAATTTTTTTTGTGAAATTTGGCGCAAAATACATATTTCACAAGAAGATTTTACTTAGGTCAAGGGGCTTAACAGGGGTGGAGGGGCTGAAGTGATTCTGAAGCTCTTCTCTGGAGCCTCAGAATTATCGGAATTAACGTGTGTATTTTGATATAAGATAGGTGGATTTACCTCTGTTAAATGATGATTTGAGTGGATTTTCGAACCTGTGCGGAGTAATTCTCAGGTACTTAGAAGAGCTTTTATAGTCTGTTAGATGCTGTATTTGACCGATTATGAGGCGGAGTAAGATGAGCTGGAAGAAAATGTTTAGTGATTCTCTGTTTATGGGTAGAAAATTAGGTGGACTGCACGATTGTTTATATGTGGGTGGATTTACTTCTTTATTGTCGTAAAATAGTTATTGTGCGACATTAAGAATCTAAGAAAAAGATGGGTAAACTATCGTCTAAATTAACTCATAAAATATCCCGCTTATGATAAAATAGTGGTTTGGAGGCTTTTATACGGTCGTAGACGTGGTTCTGGATGCTTGGATGAGTATTTTATCGTCTTACAGAAAAAGTCTCGTATGACGGGCTCATATGGCTTGATTTTTAATTTAGGGTAATTCCCCTGTGTGATTCGAATTTCGGCCAATTAGTGTAGATTTTTATTTATATTAGATAAAAAATTCTGACTAACAGAGAGGGAAATGATAAACAGAGAAGTGATAGAAGTAAAAAAACAAGGGCGTAATAGGGGGGTGAGATAGAGGTAGAATGATGGGTGGAATAGGAGTATAACAGGGGTGGATTACGGGTCAAGCAGGGAGGGGAGAAGCGTAAAAGAAGAAAAATAAGCCCTAAATGGGCTTATTTTTAGTTAATTGGGGTAGGCTTCGGACCAGAGATAGGAGTTGGTTTATTTCCCTTTTTCTTGAAGTTATTGCGACCACGGAAGTTGCGACTTTTGAAATTACGATTCCCTTGTGGTTTGGTTTGAGTCCCGGTATGGTTAGTGTTTGTGCTTTGCATTAGTGTAGATGGGGCTGGGTTTGAAGCGTTCTCAGGTGTTTGTACGTGATTTTCGGCTGATTCTGGTTGATTGTCTATATTTGAATGTGGGGCTTGTTCTGAAGCCTCTGGTGAGGTCTGCGCGTCATTTGTGGAAACAGGGGGATTAACAGAGGTGGAAACACCGTGATTGACGAAAAGGGGAGTATTTCCCTGTTCTGAACCTTGATTTGTGGTCTGAGATTGGATTGGCATTTGGTTTTGTGTAGGTGCTTGACCTTGAGATGTCGTTTGGGCTTGGGTTAGTGCTTGATTTTGAGATGTCGTTTGGGTCTGGGATGCGGTTTGATTTTGCGCTGTAGCTTGTTGTACCGCGGTTTTGGCCTCTAAGATCTCTTTAAGGTCTTTAAGTCCTGGTTTGGCTTGATTGGTGACCGTATTTGGTGAAAACTTTTTAGTATCGAAAGGCTTAGTAGATATCGAAGGTTTGCCATTAATAAAAGTGAGGGTTGGAAGATTCTCACGAGGTGCCTTATCGGCTGGTTGGCGACCAGAATTGGAGAGTTCTTGCTTATATTTTTCACTCTGTTCGATAGTTTCACGAATTTGACGCTCGATCTCAGCACGTGGGTGGGAATAATATTCACGGGAGTGGGCGATAATTTGATCAAAATTATCGTGTGGACTGTGAGGGATGTTCAGGGTAGTAGCAGAGAAGGCTGGCACCTTTTCCCCACCGATAATCATGGAAATTACAAAGTGGCGGTTGTTCATTTGGATCAAATCAGATTCATCGAAAACTGGGGCGAATTGTTTGGAGAGAATTGGCGCATCGTCGGCAGAAACGCGGAATGAAATGGTGGTACCAACGTTACCGAAGACAGCATTACGCACATTTTCGGTCATCTGCGAGATGTACTGGTTGGCCACGGTGAGATTGAGGCCGTATTTACGAGCTTCGGAGAGAATTACCGCGAAAGAATCGGTGGCAAAGTTCTGAAACTCATCCACGTAGAGATAAAACGGGCGGCGATTCTCTACTTCTGGAATATCCGAGCGCGACATGGCGGCTAGCTGAATTTTAGTGACTAAGAAGGCACCGAGAATACCAGCATTATCTTCGCCGATGAGACCCTTAGAGAGATTAACCACTAAGATCTTCCCCTCGTCCATGATCTGACGGACGTTAAAGGTGGATTTTGGTTGACCGATGATATTGCGGATAATTGGGTTGGCGGTGAAAGCACCGACCTTGTTTAGAACTGGGGCGATAGATTCGTTGATTTGCTTGTCGTTCCATTGACCGAACTCGTGTTTCCAGAATTGCAGCACTGTGACGTCAGTACAATAATCGAGAGTTTCTTTGCGGAATTCCTTATCAGTGAGGAGACGAGAAATGTCGAGCAGGGTAGTTTCTGGACGATCGAGAAGGGCAAGTAGAGTGTATCGCAAGATATGTTCGAGACGTGGGCCCCAAGAATCACCGAACATACGCTTCAAAACGCCGATTACTTCAGAACAAACATTTGGCTTCTTCGAAGCGTCAGAAACTTCGAGTGGGTTGAAACCGACTGGGAATTGAGTGTCCGCTGGATTGAAATAAATGACATCTTTCACACGAGAAGCGGGCACGAAACGGAGGTTATTGACCGCAAAATCACCGTGCGGATCGATGATACAGTACCCCTGATTATAGAAAACGTCAGATAGGGCAAAAAGTTCGAGCAGACCAGATTTACCTGCACCGGTTTGACCAATGATATAAATATGGCGAGAACGATCACGACGTAGCACGCCAAACTGATGATTGATACCACGGAAATTGGTTAGACCGAAGGCGGAAATATTTTCGTCATTGCTGGCAATACCGGTGATGAGAGGGAGTTTGGCTGGTGGTTCAGCAGTTTTTGAGGTGGCCCAGACGATATTTGGAGTTTCTACAGAGGTATGTGGTAAATGATAAACCGAGGCAAGCTCAGAAATATTGAGAATGAAGCCTTCATCGGTGAATTGACGGAGTTTGTAAGCTTCGAGATCTTCTCTATTGAAGCTACCACCGATGGATTTGAAGCCATTGAGGTTGGTGGAATTATATTGCTTGAAGGTACCGACCAGAGCCTGCATATCGAGTTGGGCGTTAATCTCGCTGTCTCCGAGATAAGCAAGGCGGATTTTGACCTGATAGCCCAGTTTGGTGGCCTTAGTTTCGGCGGCGGAAATTTGTGATTTGACACGTTCAGAAAGCTCGACGGCTGGTTTTGGACTACCAGAACCACCACTTGGTGGGGTGGAAAGTGCGGAAAGGAGTTCGGCTAGCCAAGTCCAATCGATATTAAATAATTTAAGAGAGGAAGCGGGATTCTTTTGGGTTTTGACCCAAGCGTCGGTTTTTTGGTGCCAAGAATCGGCGACCGGGCGCGTAAGGATTTGAATCCAGAGCTCTTCATTGCTATCAGGATTCAGTTTGGCGAGGGTACCAGTGATGCCAGCCAGCGGATCGACTTCGAATGTATCAAAAGTTTTGATCGGTAGGACTTCATTTTCGGTGAGGGAAAGTTCAGAAGTATAGACGACATTGTGACTATGAACGGTTTCGGTGTAATCTTTGTCGACGACGTGAATTTGGACACTTGGATACTGAGCGTAAATCTGACCCTCGACGAAACTCTGCAAGGTTTTCGGTACATAAACATAAAAACGAATCTGTCCACCAGAGGAAACAATCTCGAAACTGAGATGTTCCTGGGCGGTGCCAGATTGACGTAAAAGTTCGGTATCTTTCAAAATACCGTGAAGCGAGGCGAACATTTGCTCGGCGGAAAGTTCCTTTTTGTCGTTATTTTTTGGAATTTCCAGCATCAAAAGCACTGACTCGAGATTGAGGGTCTTTAATTGATTGATTTTTTTGTAATTTTTATATGTGAGATATCCTAGGACGCCAACAATGGGGAGCCAAACAATAGGCATCAAGATAAAATGAACTAATTCCGCTATCATACTTCTATTTTAGCATTACTGACCGAGTTCGTCAGCATAAGTATAAGTGTTTCGGTCGACACGACGGAAAAGTTTTTTGTTTTGAAGATTTAAGAGAATGGTAGTTTCTTTAACCTTGCGAGTTTTGAGTACGCGCTTGACAATTTCTTCTCTGGTAAGTGGCTCGCCGGCTTCTTTTAGAATGTCGGTAATAATTTGTGCAACCGTACCACGCTTATAACCCCAGATATCGAGAGCGTAAATGCCACGACCGATTAAGACAAAACGAGGGTCTTTAATCAATTCGTTGTGGATAGCTTGAGTAGTAACGTTTTTGCGACGGAATTTGGAATTGGAAATTGCGTCGGCGATGTCGCTAAAGTGCATTGGTTCGTTTTGATTCTTCAAAATAACATAAATCTTGTCACGGATGTTTTTCGGGTTAACGGTTGGCCATTTGGCGAGACCCCACTGGTCGTCTAACGAAGAGAGGGACTTAGAGATGGAAGCGATGGCACGGATGTGATTTGGGTGCTCATAGTTCAATTTAGCGTCAAGTTCATCCAGGCTCATTGGGAGCTTATTATTGCGGATAAGGGTGACAATTTCGTCGGCTTTACGCTTGATTTCACGTTCATTGCCATATTCGGCGATACCGGTAGCGTTGTAGTAGCGTTCAGATTCATCGATGTGGACGAGGCGGGCGGAAATTTCGCTAATAAAATTAATGGCAGCTAATTCCTTTTCATTGGGATTGTGGCCGTAGATTTTTTGGGCAAGAGTGGAAATGCGAGCGATTCTTCCCTCTTCGACGAGGAAGCGGATAATAATTTTTTCGGCGGCACCGAGTTCAGGAATTTGATTTTCTTCGGCCATCACGCGAAGACGGATGATGATGGCTTTTTCCAACTGACGGACGCGTTCCCTAGTGATAGAAAGCACTTCTCCGATTTGTTCGAGGGTTTCCTTTTGGCCACTTAGGCCAAAACGACGAGAAATAATCTCCTTTTCACGGTCTTGTTCTATAATATTAAGACTTCCTGTCAAGGCTTTCTGAATAGTTTCCGCATGTTGATCCATCTTATATTTTTTCCTTATCCACCCGATAATATATAAAAATTACTATAATTATAATATAAAATTATAAAAAGTCAAATAGGAATCTTGTGTGGTCGCTTTCCGTCTAACTTCTTTCAATATTTTATCATAAATTGTACATTTAGGACAGAAAATTATATCTAAATTTAAACATTGGCGGTTTCATGGTGTGGTTATAGATAAAGCTTATGTTTAATGTTGTGATGGTGGTAAAAAAGTCGCTTCTTATTAGTCTAATAGACAGGAGGCGACTTTGATTTTATGGTAGTAATTTCTAACCGGTGTTTTAATCTAGAATTAGTGATCAGCCCAGCGATTTTTAGCTTTTTTGGGCGGTCTTTTTTGTCGTGGCTTTCTTGGTAGAAGTCTTTTTTGTTGTAGTTTTCTTAGTGGCAATCTTTTTGGCTGCAGTTTTCTTGGTAGTAGGCTTCTTGGCTGGGGCTTTTTTGGTGGCTGGAGCCTTGGAACTTAATAAAATCTCCTCAGCTTCTTCCCTGGTGATAGATTTCGGATCACGATCTTTTGGAATTTTGGCATTATTTGGCCTGGCACGGCCTTTACCACTAGCTGGCTTAATGGCTGGACCCTTGATATATGGGCCAAATGGACCATTGATAATCTTAATATCACCCCAGTCGGCGAGAATAGAGTCGATTTTCTTCTGATAGAGAGCCTCGGCGGTTTCAAGGGTAATATGATACGGATTTTCCGCTTCGTTGATTTTGCTAAGTGCGATATTATGTGTACCAGCTTTAAGAAATGGACCGAAGGGGCCATTCGCGGCAATTAATTCGGTGCCGTCCTTGGCGTGACCAAGAGAACGTGGTAGAACTGGTAGTTCTAATTGCTTGAGCGCCTGTTCGAGCGTAATGGTTTTGACGGTTTTACCTTTTGGTAGAGGGATAAAGATTGGCTTTTCACCACTTTCCTTTTCATTTTCGCCAAGCTGGAGGAAGCCGCCGTTTTTACCAATTTTGGCATAGATTTTTTTGCCAGTCTTCGGGTCAATGCCGAGCTCGGTGGCGGAATTATAACGATTAGCCATAGCGGAAGCGCCAACGGCATCAGAAAATGGGCCATAAAAATCACGAAGCATCTTCAGGCGAGTGAGTTTTTTCTCAGCAATAAGATCGAGTTTTTCTTCGATACCGGCAGTAAAATCATAGTCGACAATATCTTTGAAATTTTCGCAGAGGAAATTTGAAACTAGCTCGCCAACTGGAGTTGGTATTAACTTGCCCTTGGTGGAACCAGTTTTTTCCGAAACGGTTTGTTCGGAAATTTGATTCGATTCATCGAGGGTGAGTTGCAAAATATCGCGTGGCTCACCTTCGGATTCGCCTTTCACTACATAATTTCTGACTTGAATGGCATTAATAATTGAGGCATAGGTACTTGGGCGGCCAATACCGAGTTCTTCAAGTTTTTTCACTAGTGAACCTTCAGTGTAGCGAGCAGGCGGTTTGGAAAAAGTTTGTTTAGCGAGTAGGGTGTGGCGCCTTACGTTGTCGCCAATCTGGAGGTTTGGCAGAGTGGTGTCTTTACTCTTGCCGTAGACTTTTAGAAAACCATCAAAAATCACCATTTCGCCAGTGGCTTTAAAAAGCTCATTTGGCACAGTGTCGGCCTCGAGATAGAGGCTGGTTTTAGCTACTACGGCATTCTTCATCTGGGTAGCTAAAGTGCGGCTTCGGATTAATTGATATAATTTCTTTTCATATTCGTTTTTACCGGCTACCTCTACGTCGATATGAGTCGGACGGATGGATTCGTGGGCCTCTTGAGCGCTGGCATTTTTGGTATGAAAACGACGAACTTCGAGATAATTCTCGCCAAATTCGGTCTTAATAAGATTAGCAATCTCGGCTAGAGCCTGATTCGAGAGGTTGAGAGAGTCGGTACGGTGATAAGTAATGTGACCAGACTGATAAAGGCCTTGAGCGGCGGACATGGTAGTCTTAGAGCTGAATCCAAGGCGGCTATTGGCTTCAATCTGGAGCGCAGCGGTAGTAAGTGGTACTGGATTAGCCTTTTTAGCTTCGGTTTTTTCAAGATTTTGCACCTTAAAATTGGCATTCTTGAACTGCTCGAGGAAGGATTTAGCTTCTTCCGCCGTGGCAAAAGTAGTTTTATCGAGATTAGCTTCGAAGACCTCAGAAGAATCGAGAT
>ERZ773267.2107-NODE-2107-length-10281-cov-11.342656_pt1 | contig 10281 bp, 12 predicted proteins | sample MGYA00511959_ERZ773267 | MGnify/ENA primary metagenome ERZ773267 (study PRJEB29015, sample SAMEA2738165) | human oral metagenome | biome: human oral; feature: human-associated habitat; material: saliva | place: China | collected 2240 ... | reverse complement strand
AAAAAAGCCAATTTTCATTCCCGAGAAAATGTTGTCGTGCCAAGATTTCCGTCGGTGCCATGATGGCAATTTGTAATTCTTGGTTATAGATTTTTCGTGTTTGTAGAATCGCGTGAATCCCGACCAGAAGCGCCACCACAGTTTTTCCAGTTCCTACATCGCCTTGCAACATTCGCGACATCGCAAAGTTGGATTCCATATCTTTGAGAATCTGAAAAATCACGATTTTTTGTTTGTTAGTCAGCGTAAAAGGCAGATTTTCAATGAGTGCTTTCATCAGCTCCGCATCGATTGGAATATGTAATGAAGCACCTTCTGAGGCTGCGCGAAGCGAATATTTTTTCTCCAATCATTTTTTTTGAAAATCGAACATTTCCGCATAACCAAGCTCTTTTTTGGCTCGCTCAAAATCTTCTACACTTTTGGGAAAATGGATGGCAAAAATATTTTCCGTCGTCGAGCGAAGTCATTTTTTTTCACGAATCGGTGCGGGAATTTTTTCGGGAATTTCTGAGATAAAATTTTTTACATATTCCATTTTTTCACGAATCCACGACCCTGGAATATAATTGACATCGCTATAAAGTGGCACAACTTCTTTGCGCGTTTCGCGAAGATGTTCGATTTCTGCATTGGGAAAAGAAAGTTTTCCGTATTCGTATTTTGGCTGTCCAAAAATCACAACCGTATCGCCACGGAAAAATTTTTGCAACAAAAATTTACGATTAAACCAAACTGCTTCCGCGTAATTCCCATCCGAATCCGTCAAAACCGCTTTGATAAGCGTTTTCTTGTTTCGTGTGATTTCACTAGTGATGAGTTCAATTTGGCATTTTATCGCCTGTTTTTCGGTGACATTGATACTGGTAAAGCGTGTTAAAAGATTTGATTTGTCTTCCAAATCTTTGGGAAAATTCATGAGAAAATCGCTTGTAGTTGAGATTCCTGCGTCTGCCAATTTTTTGATATAACTATCAGTGGTATGAAGAATTTTTTTGTCAAGTTTCATAGTGATATTATACGAAAAAATCGTAAATTCGAAAATTATTTTTTGACAAAAAATTCCAAGAGGACACAATATATAGTGTATTTTATTTTATAATTTTACTATTTTATGGAAAAAGTAACGACACAAAAATTGACAAATATTCCAGAAACGATGTTGATTACCGTTTGGGCGCGCGCCGTCGAGACACAGACGAAAAATCCCATTATTATCGATCAAAAGGCGGTTGAATGCGTGGAAAAAATCGATTACGATTTTTCTAAATTTAAAAAATCTAAACTTTCGCAGGTTGGATGTTCTATCCGCGCAAAACTGATTGATGATGAAGCGAAAAAATTCATCGCGGAAAATCCTGATTGTGTTGTGATTCAGCTCGGAACTGGGCTTGATGCACGATTTGAGCGACTTGGTCGCCCCAATGTGACACATTGGTATGATCTGGATTTGCCACAATCTATCGAAACGCGCGAAAAATTGTTGCCTGCGACGGATCAGAATTCTTACTTGCCGATTTCACTTTTTGATTATTCTTGGATTGATATGGTTTTGTCCCATAAGAGACCAATTCTGATTATTATAGAAGGTGTTTTGATGTATTTTTCGCCAAACGAAGTTCGTGAATTTTTTGAAAAAATTGTTGAAAAAATTCCAAAAGCTACGATTTTGATGGATTTGTTACCGGTTGTTTTGGTGGGAAAAGCAAAATCGCACGATTCTCTGAAAAAAGTAAAAAATGCCGAATTCAAATGGGGTGTTAAAAAAGCACAAGAAATTGAGGATTGGAATCCAAGAATTCATGTGACAAAAGAATATTTTTTGAGTGATTTTGATCAGAAAAAATTTCCAATGATGTTTCGATGTTTATATAAAATTCCGTATTTTTATCGAAAATTTAATCAGCGAGTTTTGCGATTGGATATTTATTAAAAAATCCCCAGAAGGGGATTTTTATGCGGCTGCGAGTTCATGATCTTTTGGCTGTACAACTGGCAGATGATGACTCACGATTTGCATCGCACGAGAATTAGTATTCTCCACGAGAGCGCGAGTTTTTACGCCCGTTTCGCGAATATTTTCTCCGAGAGAAATCACAGAATCGCCAACTTTCAGAAGATTATCCACAAGTGAAACGCGCGTTTCGGCTGGGATTTTTGCCATAAAACTTTGCGCTACTTTTTCGATGACAAAATTGGAAATTTTATTTTCTGCCAAAAATTTTCGAATATCGTCGAGAGAATTTGCGGTTGTAGAAATTTCCGAATTTTCATAAAAATTGCGAGCGTTGAGAGTCATAGAAAAATAGTAAATAGATAAATTTTGTACAAAAATATTTTGCCATATTTTATTTTTTTTTGCAAATATTTTGCGTTGATTTTTCAGAAAAAAATTTGACAATTTTCACAATTTTTCTACAATAATTTTAGAAATTTTGAAAATTCGATGAACCCGAGTGGCGTCGGTGGAGAAAATTCAAAATCCAAAAGTGCTTCAATTTTTTTGAAGAATTTGGGTGGAACCGTCCAAAAATAACGAAATGGACCCCAAAAGAGTAATCTTTTTGGGGTTTTTTGATGCAAAAATTCCAAAAAGAAAATTTATTTTTTATTTTTAAAAATATGACGACAGATATGCAGACACTCGTGACTTTTGCGAAGACAAAAGGTTTTGTTTATCAGGGTTCTGAGATTTATGGTGGGCTTGCGAATTCATGGGATTATGCGCCACTTGGTGCGCTTCTCAAAGAAAACATCAAAAACCTTTGGATTAAAAATTTTGTCCAAAAACGCCGCGATATGGTACTTTTGGATTCTGCGATTTTGATGAATCCGCAGGTTTGGGTGGCGTCTGGTCATGTTGGCGGCTTCAGTGATCCGCTTATCGATGATAAAAAAACCAAAGAACGATTTCGTGCCGACAAGCTTTTGGAAGATTTGATTGAAAAAATGGGTGCCTACGCGGAAAATTTAAAGACAAAATATGGTGTAAATAATCTCATTCCAGAATCGTGGCCGCTCGAAAAACAAACGGAAGTGATGCGCGGTGAAAAGGTGAAAAATCCAAACACGGGCGAAGTGGGTGATTGGTCCGATGCAAAACAATTTAATCTCATGTTCAAGACTTCGCAGGGTGTGACAGAAGACAGTTCCGCGACAGTGTATTTGCGACCCGAAACGGCACAGGGGATTTTTGTGAATTTTTCTCAGGTGGCGCGAACTTCTCGTAAAAAAGTTCCGTTCGGAATCGCGCAAGTAGGAAAATCTTTCCGAAATGAAATTACGCCAGGAAATTTTATTTTCCGAACGCGAGAATTTGAACAAATGGAAATCGAATTTTTCTGCGAACCAGAATCAGTCGCTCCGGGAAAGCACCTTGAATGGCATGAATTCTGGAAAAAAGCGTGTTGGGATTTTCTTGTAAAAACGATTGGAATTGCCGAAAATTCTCTTCGTATGCGAGATCATGAACCGGATGAATTGTCACATTATAGTGATGCAACAACGGATATTGAGTTCCAATTTCCTTTTGGTTGGGGTGAATTGTGGGGTATTGCTGATCGTACTGATTTTGACCTTCGTGCACACATGAATGAGTCAAAGCAGGATTTGTCATATTTTGATCCATACAATAATACCAAATATGTGCCGTATGTGATTGAACCATCTGTTGGTTTAACGCGACTTTTTTTGGCGGCACTGACAAATGCTTATACAGAAATTGAAAATAATGAAGGAAAGCGTGTTGTGATGCGATTTTCGCCAGCGATTGCTCCAATCAAAGTGGCAATATATCCACTTGTGAAAAAATTTGCCAATGAGGCGAGCGAATTGTACGAACTGCTTTCGGAACATTTTGTGTGCGAATATGATGAGGCTGGAACGATTGGAAAACGCTATCAGCGCAGCGAAGAAATGGGAATTCCATTCGCGATTGCGGTCGAACCAGAAAACTACAACCAAGGTCAAGTAACGGTTCGTTTCCGAGATTCTGGCGAACAGGAAATTGTCAAAATTAAAAATCTTGTTGCTTGGCTCAAAGAAAAAGGCTGTTAAAAATCTCCCGATTTGGGGGATTTTTTCTTTCAAAAATATTTATTACAAATATTTGCAATAATAAAAGGCTTATATAAGGGAAAATTCTTCATAAAAAAATTAAATGCAAAAAATCGCAATAATATCTTTTTTTGTAAATTTTTTCAAGAAAATAATTTTGAGAGTGTTTTCGGTTGTATTTTTTCGAAAAATCACTACAATAAAAAAATCTAATTTTTGCTTATGCTGCACGATTTTGTACAGTGGGTTTTGGAAATTTTTGGCCAAATGGGCTATATAGGGATTTTTATCATGATGACGATTGAATCCAGTTTTGTGCCATTTCCTTCGGAAGTTGCGATGATTCCAGCCGGAGTGCTTGCACATTCTGGTCAGATGAATTTTGGAATTGCCTTCTTGGTAGGAACTCTTGGAGCCTGGCTCGGGGCTTCAATCAATTATGTAATTGGGTATTTTTTGGGTGGACCACTCCTCAAAAAATTTATTGAAAAATACGGAAAATTTGTTTTTTTGAAGCCGTCTCACTATGAACACGCGGAAAAATATTTTGCGAAAAATGGTGGCAAAACGACTTTGGTGGGGAGATTTTTACCAGCGGTTCGTCAGCTTATTTCGTTGCCAGCCGGAGTTTTTAAGATGAATTTTGTGAAATTTTCGCTTTTCACCCTCATCGGCGCGGGAATTTGGAATATTATTTTGCTTTGTATTGGTTATTTTTTTGCGAATCAGCAAGATTTGATTCTGAAAAATCTCAACACTTTCGGAATTGCTTTACTGATCGTGATCCTTGTCTATATTGCGTACCATATTTGGGCGAAGAAAAAAATGCAAAAATAATGCTATTTTAGTATTTTATAATTATGAAAAATCTCAAACGAGTTTTTAGTGAATTTATCGAATTTGCGGGATATACCAAATTTTTCTTTTTCGTTTTTGTTACAATTTTTGTAGCGGCTGTGGCGATGCTAGAGCCGATTTTTATGGCAAGTACGATTGGATTTTTGGAAGATTTTCAACAAACGGGTAATTTTTTGCTGAATGATTTTTTGATTTTTTTGGCGATTTGGGGCGCATATTTGTTGATAAATATGGTCTTGAATTATATTCATCGATACTTTATTTCTGACAAAACCGCGCTCGAATTCCATAATTTTATTTCCATAAAATACGCAAAAAACCTTTTTTTGATGCAGTATGGTGATTTTTTATCCAAAAAATCTGGTAGCATTTATAAAGATTTTGATCGCGGAATGGATGCTTTTTTTCGTGTTGTTTTTTTCTTTTTCTTGACATTTGTAAAAGTCATTATGTCATTTATTGTCGCGCTCACAATTATGCTGTATTTTAATTGGAAAATGACAATTTTGGCACTCGCAATGTTGCCATTTATGGCGATTGTTGGCTTCTGAATCGCGCGCAAAACGGACAAGCCGCAAGAGGAAAATAATAAACGCTGGACGGATGCGTTTGGTCATATTGGGAATTTTTTCTCCAATATGCAACTCGGGAAAATTCTGCGACTGGAAGAAATTTTTTGCTCCAAATTTGTACAAGAAATTTCTGAGGCGCTTCGCTTGCAAAAATTTACTTCGCGTTGGTGGTCGGCCTCAGATATGATTACGGGCGTATTTGTGGGGATTTCGCGATTTTTGGTCATCGGGTTTGGTGTTTATTTTATCATGCAGGGTGAGCTCACAATTGCGGGACTTTTGCTTGTTTTTTCGTATTTGGAACGCATTTATTTCCCGCTTTCGTCGCTCTTTGGTTCGCTTCCAGATTTTCAGCGTTGGGAAGTGGAAATTGGGATTTTTTATGAAATGATCGAAAAATCTCATACAGAAAAGTTGGATGATGGAAAAAATTTTGAACCCAAAAATGGTGAAATCATTTTTGAAAATGTGGATTTTGGGTACAGCGATGAACGAAAAATTTTTGAAAACTTGAATTTTTCTATTTTTTCATGAGAAAAAGTTGCGCTTGTTGGAAATACGGGCTCGGGGAAAACTACGATTGTAAGCCTTTTGTTCCGATTTTGGGATCCGAATTCTGGGAAAATTTTGCTGGATGGACAAAATATTGCTGGCCTCAAAAAATCTCAGTTGCGCGCGCATATTGGTATGGTGAGTCAGGATAATTCGCTTTTTAATCTCACTATTCGTGAAAATCTATTGTTTGCAAAGCCTGATGCGAGCGACGACGAAATAAAAAAAGCACTTCAACAAGCGTCGGCCGATTTTGTCTGGAAACTTGAGAAGGGTATTGAAACGATGATTGGTGAACGTGGCCTCAAGCTTTCTGGCGGAGAAAAGCAACGACTTTCGATTGCGAGATTATTTTTGCAAAATCCGAAAATTTTGGTGCTTGATGAGGCAACTTCTGCGCTTGATAATAAAACTGAAAAAAATATCCAACAATCACTTGATGCCCTTATGAAAGGGAAAACAGCGATTATTATTGCTCATCGCCTTTCGACTATCAAAAATGTGGATAAAATTTTGATGATTGAAAATGGGAAAATTATTGAGTCGGGCACATACGATGAACTCGTGGCTCGTGGTGGAAAATTTGCGGAACTGGCGAACCCTGATAGGCTCGTTATTTCATAACAACAAAAATCCCCTCAAAAGGGGATTTTTTGAAAATTTTTTTGACCAAAAAATGAACTTTGTCAAACAGATTTTTTTGCGATTTTTTGCAAAATACCAAAATTCTGCTAAAATGGGTATATGGAATATACTGCAATTTTATACGAACTCCTTTCAGGAAATACATATTTGTCGCTTGCAACCGCCGATGAGAATGGAACGCCGTGGGCGTCGCCTGTGGTTTATGAATTTGATGAAACACAGGGAAATTTATTTTTTATTTCTGCGCCAGATTCGCGCCATATTCGAAATATTTCAAAAAATCCTACGGTAGCCTTTTCAATTTACAATTCTACACAAACCGTTGGGAATGCTTTTGGGATTCAGTGATCTGGTCGTGTGGAGGAAGTTGATTCTATGGATTTGCCCGCAGAGTTGCGCAGTTCGCTTCTTTCCAAAGTTTCGATGATTGTTCTCAATCGTTCGCATCGATTTTACAAAATTATGATTGATGAAATTTATTTACCTCATGCAGAACGCTGGAAAAATGATAAACCGCTTCGCATTCTTGTAATGAAAAATAATAAAAATAACCCATAATCGGGTTATTTTTCGTCTTTACATTGCAAATCGCCCCACCAGTGAGCCACTTCCATAAGGCGAGAAGTGAGCTCATTGCCTATATTCGTGAGTTCATATTTTCCATCATCCGTCTTTCGAAGAAGCTTATTTTCTACGAGTTCAGCGAGTCGGTCAGTCAAAATTTTGGTGTTTGCATCGCCAATTTCTTTGCGAATATCAGTAAAAGTGTGAGACCCTTCCTGCACCGAATGCAGAATAAAAAGCGCCCATTTTTTTCCAATAATAGTGAAAAGTTTTTGCATGTGCGGACATTCGCATCGAGGAATTCGTACCATAGTTTCAAAAAATTTCGCTCAGTATACTGGAAAAATATTTTTTTGCAAAATTTTTTGTTTATTTTCTAAATAATAATTATTGCAAATTTTTGTAATAATATTTTGGCTTAAATAAGGAAAAATTTTCTCTAAAAAAATAATAATACAAATTTTTGCAATAAAAAATTCCTCGAAAAGGATTTTTTATTTTAGGCGATTTGCACTTTTGTACGATGTTTCACAAGACTGAAAAGCTCGATAATATCATCATTTTTCATACGAATACAGCCATGAGAAGCGGGTTGTCCAATCAAAAATTCTTCATCCGTTCTATTTTTGGCGGTGGAAACGGGATATACTTTTGTAATGTTTCTATGATAATCTACGAGATATGCGGTTTGAGTTTTTGATGAGACAATGATGGCTTGTTTACATGATGAAAATCCTTTTTCGCGAAGGGTTTGGATTTGAGTATTGAGAAAATTTTTATTTTCTCGAGGTGCTTTTGCTACGATTGGTTGTGTTTCGTTCGGAGTGTTCGATTGCGTGGCGACTTCATGTTTTGTGGCTTATTCTTTTGTGAGAGCAACAGGGACGTACACTCCTGTAAAACCCGTCGCTTGCTTCCATTTTTCAAAATTATTGTGTAGTTGAGGCTCTTTGGCCGAACCACCAGGATTGTTGCTCGCGTAAAAACTATAAAACATTCCGTTGTTTCCTTTGATTTCCACATGTCCATAACGCTGATTCATAACGCTTCCATTTGGTTTTTCATTCAGCGTTCCGCGCCCATTGTAGGTCATAATTCCACCTTCTGGAATTTCCGCCAAACTATTGATTTCTACACGTTTGAATCGAGGATCTTTTTCAAGAAAGCCTTGCCAATTTTTTCCATGTCGGCCACTTCCAGGAGTTACATTTTTGATTCCAAAGTCATTCAAAAGCACATCAACAGCAGTTCCACAACTGTCAGCACCAGTATTGGCTGGCCCGCGTCGTGTAATGTAATGAGCAAGTTGCTTCGAAGTGATGGTCGCGCCTTTTTCAAGGTCGCCGCTGAGTTGTAGTTCTTTATTGGTGTCAGAAGAACGTGGAATAGGAGCTTGACGCTTCGTAATTGGGACTATACCATGAGGAGTGATACTATGACCGCCCTTTTTCTTGTCATCGGCAGGGTAAAAATCTACTGTCCCCAAATCTTTATTGTATCGAATAAAATCACCTGGTTTGAGCTCAATCGCGGTATCGTTCAGATCAATAATTGGCCGAAAGGCTTCGCGTACTTTTTGAACATCTTCAATTTTTTCGATAGTAACACCTTTTTCGATGTTGATACCACCAAAAATCCCAAGAATTTTCGAAAAAAATTCCTGTAATTTATTGGGCTTTCCTTCTTCATTGAGTCCAAAAAGTCCTCAAAATCCTTCACTCAGCGTCCGAAGGGTATCAGAAATATTCCCAAAAAGATTTTGTTTTTCAGGATGATCGGGTGGCATCTTTGGAGGATTTTCCGTAACAGGTGGTTTTTCGAGTGGTGATTTTTGCTTTTCAATTGACATATTTTGAAAATTATTTTTCTTATTTTAGCACAAAAATTTTGTTTTGTCAAAGAAATAAAATTTTTTAAAAAATCTTCCTGTACAGGAAGATTAGGATAGTAATTTTTGCTCAATGCTACGAATTCTTTGTTTTAGAACATCAATGTTATTTTTCAGTGCGGAGCGCTTTTCGATATCGAAATCCCCAGAATTTTCACGATCCTGTTCTACAAAATCATTAAATTCTTTATCAGCTTCGGTGAGGGATTTCCGAAGTTTTTGCAACAATGACTCTAATTCGTTTCGATATTCATCAGACAGAATGCTTTGTCGCTGATTATTTTGATAGACAGAAAAATCAAAGTTTTTAATAAATTGTTTTCTCCAAAAATTTGATCACACAACAATTTTAAGTTAGCTTGCTCATTGTCATCAATACTAATAAAAATTGATCCCTCTTCCGTAAGAAGATTTTTGGCAAGTCGTAGCCTTTTATTCATAAAACTGAGCCATTTACTGTGTCTGTAAGAGTCTTCTTTGTCTACATAATTATCATTATAAATAAAATCTTTGTTTCCAGTGTTGTATGGTGGGTCAATGTAGATCACATCTATTTTACCTTGATGCGTGTAGTTGAGCGCAGAAAGGCTATGATAATTGTCTCATTCGATAATAATATTGTATGGTTTATTTTCCGAATCATCGATTCTCAGGCTTGTATCTTCTTGAAGAATTGGCAAAGAATCGCGAGATTTTTCATTGAATTCCTCAGGTTTATCTTCCCAAATGAGCCCATATTTTTTATCATTGCGAAGGTTTCGATTTTCTTCTTCTAGCTCCTTGATACGAGCTAGAAGTTCCGAAATATTTGGAGACATAAAAAGCATATTATAAAATAATATGCTAAAAAACACTTGAAAAAGTGATATAAAAAAGAATAGAAGTATGGAGTTTTAGCAAACAAAAAAGGGTAACAAACGCCTCAATGTTCGCTAAAACTTCACTTCTATCCAATTAACAATCAAAAAGAAGGGTGAGTAACGTTAGTTACCCATCTCTATTGTTAATTGGAGTATATAAGTGAGTTTTAGCCACCAAATTATATAAAAAAACTATCAAATGTCAAAAGACAAAGAAATTCCCCACAATCGGGGGATTTTTATAATTTTTTTTCATTGATTTCTTGCTGGATTCGCGCGACAAAAT
>ERZ773267.2106-NODE-2106-length-10282-cov-2.809524_pt1 | contig 10282 bp, 16 predicted proteins | sample MGYA00511959_ERZ773267 | MGnify/ENA primary metagenome ERZ773267 (study PRJEB29015, sample SAMEA2738165) | human oral metagenome | biome: human oral; feature: human-associated habitat; material: saliva | place: China | collected 2240 ... | reverse complement strand
ATAGACAGGGCGACCGAATCCGTGAATCCAGCCATTACCACCTACAGAATAATTACTATAGGTCTTTCTCCTGCATTCTCCCCCGTTTCTGTCTACTGTAGCGGAAGAGGTGTTCCCCTCTAAGGTAGTAAGAATATTCCCCTCTACTTTTTCCACTATTCCAACATGGCAAATTCTGCCCATGCTTGCGCTATAGAAAAAAACAACATCTCCCGGCAACGGTTCTTTGTGCCATCGTCTGGCACGTTTAAATTGAATCGCTCCTGCAGGTGTGTACTTAAAGTAATCTCCGCACAATGCTTTCTGTCCTTTCTGATGTGGATTCACAGTATTTCCTCCTATTCTGATTTGAGAAAACTTTTTAAAAAAGTTTCTCATTGCGTCTCAAAGTTTCTCAACTCTCAAAATAAAAAAGAGGCAATACATTTCTGTACTGCCTCAAAACTAAAACTTACATACCAATTCCAGGTCCGTGAGTAGTGTCACCTTCTCCCTCTCCACGCTTTACCGGACGAGGGGAATTATCCGCACTTGCTCCTCCAAGCCCAACACCAGGTCCGGTATATTTATCCGGATTAGGTGTTACTCCAGGTCCGTGTGTAGCATCATCTTCACCATGTCCTCTCTTTACTCCTTTTGGACGAGGGCTGTTGTCCACAGTGTTACTTCCTGGGACAGTCTGCACAGCTGCATCCTGGTCGATTCCTTCGTAACGCTCCATAGGTCCATTCTTTCTCATAGTAAAATCCTCTCTTTCTTAGATAAAAAAAGCTTAGCCACCCTATGCGACTAAGCTGTGTAACCAAAACTCTTTAAAATTGCTTTAAAAACCTCATATACACCAATGGATGCGATGCCGGAAACTCCTCCGATGGCAACAGCTCTGATAATATCTTTTGCCGGGAAGCCAGGCATAGCAACCATGGCGACTGGCCCCAAAACCATGCCAATAAATCCACAGATGTATGGGATATAGTCCTTATCGGATTCCTTGATGATGCCTCTCCATTTAAGAACTTGCACAGCAATGCAAATTGCTATTGCAATCTCCATAACTGGGGCAACTTCAAACTGCTGAAAAAGTGTTAAATCCATTTTTCTTTCCTCTCTTTCTACTTTATAAAATCATTTTTGCGGAGACGATTCCTATACTTTTCTTTAATAAGAGCAACTGTCTCCTCTGTAACATTATTTTTAAAGTTTTCGTGGCTTTTGCAATACTTCTCGTAATTATCAATGTCCAAAAGTGTTTGGTCAAAGGTGTCCTTGCTGTGAAGTCTACCCTCTAACAACTCATCCCCAAAGCGGAGAATCCTTACCCTTGCAGCTATAGCCCTTGTTTCTTCGACAGACTCAGCGACTTCTTCAATTTTGAAACTTAAAACCTCTACTTTGTCCATCAACGCCTTTTGAGATTCCGCAAATTCCTTCGTCAACATCTTCCCAACGAAGGTTAGAATAGCCGTCCAAGGTTTTTTGTCCTTCGGTCCGAACTTTTCCACAAAGGTAATAATACCGAGAAATATCCATCCGAGCGACTGGATGATAACCCCAAAATCAACCAGCCCAAAAAACGCGCTAAAATCTATCATCCATTTTCTGCTCCCTTCCCTGCAACAATGCGCAGAATTTCATTTTCCTGTTCCTTGCTGATCCACTTCTTTGCAACAGCTCTATCTAGTAAAGCCTTGCTAAGAACTCCCTCAGTCGCAAGTCGCAAAAGTGTTTCATACATTACGCACCTCCTAAACTTTCTAACAACAGCGTGTCAACAACACTCCTCAACTCCTGATTCTGCTTCTTCAGTTCCTGAATCTCCTCTGTCGGTGTGAGGATTCTCTCGGCAAGTTTTTCCTCAAGCCGGACAAATTCAACCTCGCCTTTTTCATTTTCCTTTGCCTTTTCTTCCACATTGTAGAAAGCTCCGTCCCTATAAATGAAAGGCTCCCTAATGTCCCACATGGTAGACTCAATCGCATAAGCGGTTTCACCATAGATTGCTTTGGCAACCATGTTTGCATCAGTAGGATTTTCAAAGATAGTGACTGTCTTTCCTTCATGCTCCTCCGTTGTGGGATTTGGCAAAATTAACGCAAACTCCCTTTTCATTTCCTCTTCTCCTTCCTTTTTAGATAAATTTAAAAAGGAATCCCCATTTCTGGAAATTCCTTTAAAGGACAGTGGTATATTATTTAATTTTAAACTTCTCCATCATTCTACTTGTTCGGAACAATTGCCAGCGTCTTTCCAAGCGGTACGAGAAGCTTAATCAAGGTGCTTACTTGTGGAATGCTTTTCCCGGTTTCGATTCTTGCGATAATCGGCTGTTTCACTCCGCTCATCTCCTCAAGCTTCTTTTGGCTGATACCCTGCTCGTTTCTGGCCTTAATCAGCTCTCCAATTAATGCCACTCTTAAATCGCTTTCCGCAATTTCTTCCGGTGTGTAAAATTCTTTTTCAAATTCATCCCAAGATTGCCCGATTGCACTATTATTCACCATTATTGACTCCTCTCTGCTTCAAGTCTTCTATTTCTTTTAAGGCTTGCTCTATCTCCCTTTTGGGAGTCTTTTGTGTCTTCTTCTGAAAGTGGTGTAACAGGACGAATCCTGTATCGTTCCATGTAACGAAAAATATCCTATCCTTTAGTGGCCGTAGCTCCCAAAGATTTTCTTCATTCTTTATGGGCTTAATGTACTTGGTATCTAGGCTAAGTCCGTAGACAGATAAAGCCTTGATATAATCTCGAATTTTTGTTGCTTTTATTCGGGCATCCTTTCCATTTTTTCCATCGAGACTCATAATATAATCTCTAACTGGCTGTTCCCCTTTTCGATTTTTATAAAAATGTATTTCGTACATGGCGTTTTCCCCTTTCGCAATAACTATAAAGTATTTAAAAAGAAAAGTCAATAATGTTTTAGTTATTAAGAACCGTCATTCATGGAAGAACCCCAAGCGATATAGATACAGCCTGTTCCGCCTTGGCCACCGTTTGAACGACTTTCTTTACCGCCGCCTCCGCCTCCGCCTAAGCCATCAGTACCGCTATCACCGTTTTGAAACCGTTGGTTTTTATCATATTTCCAACCATTTCCACCACCGCCAGCTCCACCATCTGCTCCACCACCGCCGCCACCGCCGCAATATAGAACACCATTAAATCCTAGGGTGCTAGTGTGCTGTCCAGTACCGCCCCTAGCATAGCTTACATTACCATGTCCTTGACCTCCATCAGAACCATTTGAACCACCGGGAGCGCCTGTTCCTCCTCCGTTAAGATATGGTCCTCCGCCACCGGAACCGCCATTTCCTCCAGAAGAATCTCTCCTATAATAAGCCCACGGCGTTCCGATTCTACCATAAGAAGCAGAGGCACTTCCAAAAACAGTGTTGTAAGATGGGACGTCTTGCGAGCTATTATATGTATTATTGTAAGGAACTTTAGAGGGAATAACCCAAGGAATCGTTTGTCCAGGTGTGACATTCATATAACCAGTAGTGAAATACCCACCACCTCCACCACCGCCAGCTCCTACTTCATCCGGATACCCACCTTGCCCACCGTGTCCAACAAGTATATAGCGGATTTTATAAACATTTGCAGGTACAGTCCAAGTGCCTGCTCCTGCTCCAAAAGTGACAGAACCACTGATACCGGTTACTTGGATGGTCGTGTATACAGGAGTGCCGTCATAGTCGTACCAACGTCCATTATTCGTTTCCACATAGCTATAGGCACGGATATAAAGCAGTCCTTCCTGTAGAGGCCGTGTCTCATAGTGAACGTCTGCACTATCCCAAAATGTAGTTCCGTCATAAATTGAAGTTGGCATACTGCCATATTTGAAAATAAAATGCACACCACTCCACAAGCCCCTGGTTGGACGAGACCATGTAAGCCGGACTTGCTTATGTGCGTACATGGCCGCGCTAAAATTTGTGATACTGGCTATTCCAAAGGCATCTATAGCCATCTGTTTAAGTAAGCCCTTGGAGATGGTTAATTCTGAATTTTTGCCATCTCCAAAGTTAGTTCTGGGATTGCTTACACTTTTCTTGTAGTTTCCGGCAGGAAGCGGAAGGCTTACTGTTTCTCCTGTTTTAGTAAATGGAGTGCTATCTCCTAAAACAGCAACATTGCCTCTATTTTTTCCTCCGGCACCTCCAAAAGGAATCAAAATATTGCCCATTACGAAAACGCTCCTTTCAGTTTAATCTTGAAATCCTTAGTTGGTTTTTCGGATTTACAGTAGAAAGTAACAGTGCCATTTTGAGTATCTGCACTTGTAATAAGTGCCGCCATCTCATCCCATGTTTCAATCTCCTCAAGGGTGTTATCCTTAGTGTAGGCTTTACCCATGGTTAGGCTTGCTGTCTGCCTAACTCTTGAGATACTAACAACTTGAGAAAATGGAGATGAACTGGTCCATGAGTTTGCTCTAAGGGTAACTGTTTCTTCATCCTTCAAGGCTCGCTCAATATCTTCAGTCTTGGTCTTTACTGTGTCGATGGCTTCTTTGTTCTCAAACTTGAGTTCTTTTTCCCTTCCTCCTGCGTTTCCATCAGGATATTTAATAGTCAATGCCCCATTATCTGAAACAAGGAATTTTAGCCCTCCGCTTTTATTCTCAAGCGTTTCGGCTTTTCTTTCCAATGTTTCGCTTTTGGTGGACAATTCATCAACCATTTTTTTCAGAACAACAGTGTTATCGTGATTCTGCCGATCCGCTAAGCTGATGTTATCTCCATTGTCAGGAGTGGAAGTATCAACTATCTGAATGGAAGCATGAAACTCAGGTTTGTTGTTTGAATAATCCTTCATTAGCCCCTCCTTTCTTAGAATACATCATCAATAGTGTAAGTCTGCCTTACATCATCATCCTTTCCCTTTCGAGTGAAGGTCTTAATACAGAGTACATCTCCATCTGTATCAACTAATCCGATTTCTGAAATTTCCTTCCCTGCAAGCTCATTCTCAAGAAGCTCGCAAGTGTATCGGCAAGTTGTTTCATTTGGATATGTATGTCCTGATACAGCCTTTCTCATCAATTCGTGTTTAAGGCCTGTTTGATTTTCAGCAGGAGCAATAACTGTTCCATCTGAAGTAACTCCTCCATCTCCAAAAACCATGGAGCTTACCTTTGGCAATGTGGCATCTCCGGCTCTAGCCCTTAAAAGTTTCTTTCTTGCCGCCAAAGTGATTACTACATTCTTGTTTGCACTCATTCAACTATCTCCCTTCTATAAATTGAGTTCATAATGCTTGTTCCATTTAGCTTTTTGCTTCCATTAAGCAATTTAGTACCAACATTAAATGTTGTGATGCTTATATCTCCAATCTCTCCTATTGGCTCTATAATCTCAATGGGCAAGGAAACATCTATTCCTTGCATCTCTTCATTAAAGCTTACAGAAAATACAATTCTGACAACATCGGACAGATTATTCCGAAAGGTCGTCAGCATCTTTGCCGCATACATTACATTGGACAAGGAAAAGCTCTGTTCTAGCTTTTTGTATGTTCCATAGTTAGTAATAGAAACGCCAATACTGACCGGAGAATTTTCACTCATCAACCTAGATCCATCAAGAAGCTTTGTTCCATCCAAAAGCTTTGAGTGCCTAAAAAAGTCAATGGCCAAGTATGTATCAACAGCTCTGAGCCAAAACTGTTCGATTTCGCTCTCATCAATCCGTCCTATATACCCTTGAGTGTATACCATTTTCACTCCGGCAGGCTTTATAGCCGTGGCTCTTCCGTACATGGAATCAACTCCGTCAATATCGGAATCATTAACGGAAATAAAGATAGTCGCAGGACTATCTTTTTTCTCCGAATAATGTATATCTCCGGCTTTCCACAACATACGAATTGATTCCACAATATCATAGTAAGTGCAGGATGATGTATCTCTAAGCATTTTGTACTTCAAAACTTGCCTATACAAATCATCTGAAATTGTGGTTTCCTTCGCCTTCCTGAGAATGTTATAAGCCTCGGTTCTACTGACTGGCACAATGGTTCCAACCATATCAAGATTCCTTCCAGTGGCACTGTCAATATCTGTTAATGTTTCAAGCTCCATAAAAGCAGAATCGACCTCCTCCATTTGTTTAGAGAAAGCCTTTATAACTGCTTCTATTCTTTCTTTTTCAAGGAACTGTTGCGGTAAATCATTGAGCCAGTTATATAGTATCTTCACTGAAAGCCACCTCGATTCTCTTTTCATCAATCAAGATTTTTTGCCTTGAATCCACTATGATGTTCTTTGCCTTGTAGTCTGAGTCTCTAGGAACAAATCCTGCTGAGTCACCATGGGCAACCTTAATCTCAACATAGGTAATGCCAGGAACGGCATTATAAATTCCTTCGTTGAATAACTGGACAAGAAGATTTTGCCCTGCAACGAACTTTTTAGACTCCTCCATTAAGCTATTGATAACAAGGGACGGATATTTTGCAGGAAGCTCATCCTTTTTGCCATGCAGAATAACCTTGATCCATGTGTAAAGGTAACTGGGCCTGTTGAACCGGATTGGAATTACATCGCCATAACTTGCAGATACTTGAACCTCTACACTTCCATGTGTTTGGATTCCTCCTGCTTTTCTTCTGAGGATTGCAGAAGCTATGGCGTTCTCATCTCCTCCTTCAACAACTAGCTCAATACTGTGCGGTGGAAGCCCTCTGGAATCAACTTCATTAGTAGCGTTCTCATACCCTGAAACTGTTTCAACATTTTCAACATTGTTCAATAGCTCTCCAACAATGGACTCAATCATTGTATTGGACCTTAAAGCGGATTTTGCAATGTATGAATGTCTTAACTCAATATCTGTTTCCTTCAGTCGCCCATAAATAGGTTCTAATAGATTCGTTACTGAATTGAATCCTGCAATGTTATTTACCATTTTGCTAACAACTCCATGAGGAATTGTTATCTTTCCATAGCTTTCAGTAACAAATTCAGCTATTACAGTAACGCTTCCGGTAGTTAGGTTGTCTGACAGGATTAACTCATTACTCCGTCCCAAAGTCTTATCTTCTATGATAAGCTCTGTGCCTTTTACTTCGACTTTGTAACTATCATCCTTTATGGCTTTAGCAAGACCGTCCAAGATTGTTCCATCAATCCCATCCTGACTCCTAAAGGAATATAGCGTTCCGTTTATAGTCAAGGAATAAACTCCAATCTGAGATGAAGCAACCCTTACAGTTACCTTGTTGAAAGCTTCTCTTGTAATGGTGAATGGCTTTGCACTCCTAAGACGAATTTGCGGCATTGTATCTGTTGCAACGATGGCTTCCTCTCGAACCTCTGAACCATCATCTCCGGTACAATGCAACCGATACCTAGTCTTTTTATTTTCAGCTCTTCGGATTCCTCCATACTGCACTGCATTATCAAGATTGATTCCGGTTGCTGTTCCGGGATATTTTGCATAGTAGTTATTCTGTGCTGTCTCCCACAAATCTGCAATCTGATAAGAAAAAGTCTTGACGAGAACATCAAGGAAAGAAGGCTTAGTGAGCCTAGTGTCAAATCCAAAAGCTTCAGTCAGATCCGCATGAACCTCATCCATTATCGTGTCCAGTCGCTTGACATTGAACCCTTTATCAGTCACTCCGTATTTTGCCATCTATTACCACCTCCCCTCTTATGGTTTCAAAATCAGTTAAAGCCGTAAACAAAATAGTGCCTATCCTATCCTTGCTCGAATAGGTGATAGACACATCTTTGACTTCTACAACTTCTTCAACTTCAAATATCTTTTCTCGAACCGCCATCTCGAAATTGTCAATATCCGGATTCTTGATAAACAGTAATTCCTTAAATGCAAGACCTTCCTCTTTATCGAACCTCCACTCATTAAGCAACCACTTCAGGCGAATCTTGATTTTTTGTGCAATGGATTCTTCAATGGCTATATCACCATCTTTGGAAATATATAAGTCACCATCTTTGGTGAGCACTAAATCCACAGAAACCTCCTTTCCGGCTTTTTTTATCCATAGGTGGATATTTTATAGCCAATGTAGAAATAAACGCTCCCTGTAGCTATAGATGAATATTTTAGCCATTAGCGAGCTGTACTCGTGCTTCCTCCTTCGCTATCAGTATGAGTATGCCCTTTAAGAGATATTCCTCCGGATCTTACATCACCGGTAACATTAAGGCTCCCATCAATAAATACTCCATTTGGTTTTACCTTTAGAGTGGTGGAACCATTGGAAACAACCACTGCATTTTCAGCAATGGCTTTCTTAGCAGTTTCGCTCATTCCTTTTTGAAGCCCAGGAATAACAATTCCGCTTGTCAAGTCAAACCTCAGAGAGCCTTCGGCTTTGGCTCCACTTCTCCACGCATCAAGCTCAACCTCCGAAATGATGATTAAGCAGCTATCCCCTGCTTTTAATGGAAAGCATATTGAGACATTGCCGCTTGTGCATTGAGGGAAGCAAACAGGAGCTTCCGTGATTACAGGGTATTCAAGAACAGCTCCATCCGATGTTACAAAGCTCCCAAGTGGCTTAACAGCCGCAACGCTCCCATCAAAGCTCACTATTTCTCCTGGGAGAGCTGTGTGGATTTCATTAACAACAGATTTTGCTGTCTTTTCAATTTCGCTTGTAAATTCTTGCAACATTTGAACCTCCTACTTGGTTTCAGGAATCTTCAGGAGTTGTGCTGTGCAAACCCAATCACCACTCATGTTATCTCCATCAATAGTGACTTTATGAACCAAAAAATATCCGCTTACTGTTTTGCTTCTCAGCTCAACAATATCATTGATGCCGATTGCTCCATTAAGCAGATATTCTACTTCCCATCCTGTTTTAGATTCTTCTCCTGATCCGATTGTGATTCTTTTCGGTATCTTGATAAGACCTGTTTCAGAGGAGAGCAAATAGCCTTGAGTTTCTATTGGTTTTCCAGGCATTGTTATTTGCAAAACCTGATTCTGTATCGTCCATGCGTGTCCACAACACTGAGCCATCTTTTGCAATGCTCCTTTTGCTTTTCCAACATAGGAAAAACCATTAGGGAGTACAACAAAAGTTAGGTCAGGTGCAAACTTTATGGCAATTCCCATTTCATCTGCAATCTTCTGATACACTGACTTGCAATCAACTTTTCCATTAAGCGATACGGAAATGTTTGTGTCTCTGAGTTCAACAAGTCCATCAACAATGGATAGCTCTGTAAGCCTATCCGCATTGTCAAGAGTCGTGATTGCAGAGGACACATTCCCAACAAAGATAAGACTTCTCCTAGTCCCATATCCTGCCTTGAGTTCCACAATGCAGTCTTTGGACTCTAAGATTCCTAAATTCCTGTCCGAAAGGTTCCATATCTGAAGCTTTGCATCATTCGGATTTTCTGCATTAGACTTTTCAGCGGAAAAAGAAACATGAAGGCAATCTTCGCTAATGCTGTTCTTGTTTCCAATTTCAAATCCGGTTCCTCCTTTTGGGCCTGCTCTAATAGTGTAAGTCCTCAACCAATTTCCATTAGGCATCTAATCCCCCCATTTCCGAATAAGGTATGTAAACAAATTCTGCTGTTGCATCCTTAAAAGCATTTCGTCCAACTTCCTCTTTGTCCGATATGCAACCAAATGCACCATTAGGCAAATCTGTATCGGTGTAGTAATGGAGCAATGGGAAGTTCGGAACGATCCTAGTCATGGCAACAAGCGGATTCTTTTTGGAATCGTAAACTCCAAAGCTCCAATAGTTATATCTCTCATTAAAAGTGAACCTGAGATTGTATTCCCTGCCATCTATGGAGAGGGTGGAAATACTATCATTCAAATCAGGAACATGAATATAGAACATTTGCTCCCCTCCTTAAATCATTCCTATTCCTTTTGCCGCACCATACAAAATGGAAGTGGACTTCTTAGCACCACTTCCACCTTTTTTGTTTCCTGCTTTACCACCACCTGATGCGGAAGAATCATTTGCAGATGCTTCGGATGCTTCAGCTTCAGTTCCAGATGCCTTTGCCGATATTTTGGAAGTTGTCGCTTTTCCTGCATCAGCCATACTGCTTCCGGATTTTAGAATATAATCAGGAACACTCACGGTCTGCAATTCAGTCACCCTTACCTTCTTTGCGGTAATAGCTATCTCCCTTGAATACCCAAGGTCTTTTGATTTTTTGATGCTTATGCTTGTGATTCCCATATTCGTATAGGTGGTATCTGCGGTAACTATTTTGGTTAGGTTCTTCTGAAACCATTGTTGCTCAATCATCTTGCAGATTCTCTGTAC
>ERZ773267.2105-NODE-2105-length-10285-cov-3.151320_pt1 | contig 10285 bp, 8 predicted proteins | sample MGYA00511959_ERZ773267 | MGnify/ENA primary metagenome ERZ773267 (study PRJEB29015, sample SAMEA2738165) | human oral metagenome | biome: human oral; feature: human-associated habitat; material: saliva | place: China | collected 2240 ... | reverse complement strand
CTGAGTCATAGGAATAAATCTCTTTCTAGTAATGTTTCGCAACTCTACTATAACGAATTTATTCCTTTTTGTGTTTACACAACTTATTTTACACTACCTCTACCAATGCAGTGGACAGAAAAAAGAGTCGAAATCTTTGCACAACACGTAAATATTTTTTAACGATGAAAATCAATTCAAGTTGACCAAAACAATGGTGTACCTAGACACTATATAATGTTAATGTTATAAAAACAACCAAATCATCATAAGGAATATAAAAAATATGTCAAATCAAAATTTTCACACTCCTCGTAATGTAATAGAACCATTTCAATACGATAGGGTTCAAAACTATATTGAATCGTATAAGTCTTCAAATGAAATTAATGATTTAATTGAAATATATTTGATTCTAAAATTATTAAAAAAGGAAAGTAAATTCTCAAATTTCAAATATCTAATTAAACAATTTAATACTGACTTATCTAAGAATTTCCCCGTTTCAATGTTTGAAATAGATTATACAAGCATTGATATTTCATATAGGAATGTTTTCTGGGAGTTGGTATTGTTTTTAGGAAAAATTAATCAAAATGACGTTAGAGATTTTGAATTATATATTAAAAAATATGATATTCGGACAATGACTCTTAAAAATGTTACAGAATTGATTGACCTATTTCCACAAGTTATCAAAGAAAACTTTCTCTCTCTACCTAGAAATATAGAGTTCTTTTTGAATAATCAATCGGGAAAATATACGGATTCCCAAAATGGCTTATACACTAAATTGGAAATCACAAATGAAGAGATAAATGATTTAGCCAGAAAATATTGTGAGATTGACTCTATAAACCCTAATTATTTACAATTAATAGTTGAGTATAAAAAATTAAGTAAATATGAGTTTAATGATCAAACTAAACTTTTAGCAAAAAGAACATACGATAAATTTTGGGAAAGGCATTTTCAAACTAATGAGGGAATACAGTACTCTCAGTCTGTTGCTATAAGTCCTTTACAATCAGATGTGCTATGTACTCAAGTAAATAATGAAATCATTATTAACAAAACGATACTAGATGAATATCATGATTTCCCAACCTTATTAAATAATTATATTTATATACTTGATTATTTCAATTATGAAACAGGATTACCTTGGTTAGTTGCAAATGATGAAACATTTAGTTTCACTCGTTTATTTTCCCCAAAATCAAATGCTCATTTCGAAGACTACGATCATCATTTAAAACTGTCTTATGATATGTTATTTTCTGCATATTTTTTTTATCTAAAGAAAAATGATATTGATATTGAGAAGATTATTGAATGGTACTTCAACACTTATTTAGAAGCCGAATTGAATATAAAAGGATTTCAATTCCACCCTTCCAATAAAGAATCTTCTTATTATGAAAGAGGAAAATCTATTGTTAGTGAAATGGATAGTATCCTAGACCAATACGAACTATTTTTTAGAAACGGGGAAATCGACCAAGGTTTATTAGAGATTAAATCTAAAGCCTCTTCTTATGCATCATTAAAATCATTTAATGAGAAAAAATTTTTAAAATTGAGCAATACTTCTGATAATTCTTCTTTATTTTCAACCCTTTTCTCTGACCAAAGTACCCTAAGCACCATCTCGTCAAAAGAAGAACCTTCTGCATTCTTTGAACATATTAAATCTGGTGTAAAAATTACAGATTTTGAAGATTATCAAGTTGAACTGATAAAAATTTTAATAGATAAGGACCTTCTAAAACTATCAAATGAATTGATAACATTTACAAATTTTCAAGAAATTAACATTTTGAATAAATTATGGAGGTCAGGTACATATTGCCTATACTATAAAGATAAATTGATACTAGATATTGCAGAAGACCTTTGCAGAAAAGGATATTGTGAATACTCAGATAAGCTTTTTTCTGACCATGAAAATAATTATTTATCTTATATTTTAGATGATAAACAATATGGTAATGGATTAAAGATTCGGAATAAATTCGTTCATGGTAAATTTGCTTATAAAAGCGAAGAAGAACATTTACAGAATTATTTGGAGTTACTTCAGATTGTCATTTTTTATGTAATAAGAATCAATGATGAGTTAGAATACTACACACAAGTCAGACAATCTAAGAGATAGTTTTTCAAAGTTTATAAATTATCTAGAAAAAAAATACTACAAAAAAACACTCTAACTTTTGTTAGGGCGTTTCTTATATATACGAAAGTCTAACTTATTTAAAAATGGTTATTCGATTAATTTATATTGCAATGTAGCGATATTTAGAATTTCAAAAATCGCTTAAATCGTAGAAACGTATTAACAGCAACTACCTTTTGGAGTATTTTAGAGGGGAAATGTGCGCTTAATTTGACAATTCAATATATTAAATCACCAAAAAGTGTTGAAATTATAAACCATTTGAGTTATAAACTATATGTAAGATTAATAAAGAGAAAGAAGTAAGATATACGTGCTAAATTCAAAGAACACTCATGTTGAAACACAAGTTTCTAATCACAATTCACTTGTTGTTCTTCACCTTTAAGTGTGAAATCGGGGAATAACCCCGATATTCCTTCCACAAAGCATATAGGGGAGGTTAGCAGAGTACATCAAAAAAGGTTATGAAAGTAAAATTTAAAGTAACGCGCCATCCTTTCGACTGGAGGGGGCTTCTAGCTTACCTCTTAATTGGGATTATCATTTACTCTATCATCAAGTTGTTTTAATTTTTAGTCAGTTCATAATGAGGTTGACATGAGAGCAGAATTGGTATGCCAGAACGTACAGTTGCTCGTTGGGAAAACGGATAGACATATATGTATTTGAGTATGGCAGTTAAGTTAGCGGAGTTCTATAGAGTTAGTATGGATGTTTTTTCTAAAATTGAAAGGGATTAGAAAATATTATGTTAGAAAATATTGCTAATATTGTAACTATTTTAGGTCTAGGTTCAGAAGGAGTAGGAGCTTTAAAATTTTTACAAGATCATAAAGAAAAAAAAGAAAAAAAAGAAGCTGATAAAGTACAAAAGGAATTGGAAAAATTAGTTTTATTAGCTACTATGCGAAATGCAATTACAACATTTTCATCAAATAAACATGATGATTTAGATGACCAGAGATATGCACAAGATATAGATAGAGAAAAAAAAGTTTATACAATGGCCAATGAGGATGAAAGGAATCTACACTATTTAGCATATCTTATTAAGGAATTAGATAAATTAAAAGAAAATCCTTATTTGTTAGGAGATAGCAGTTATACCGATAAATTTGATACAAGTATTCCTAAAATATTATCCTCTATAATTGATCAACAACAGAATTTGTTGGCTCTTCCGACAAGCAAACAAATTATAACGTTTTTAAATTCTGTAAAAGAGATGTCTAATCATTGGGCTATCTATGCTTTTCAAGATGAAGTCGATGAGTTCGAACCAGCAGCAGAGATAATCCTTAACCAATTATATGATATCTATTACAGTAATTATATGAGTTGCAAACAGTTATACCTATAAGTACATCAAGTAAACTGATTGTTCTGTTTTGGGGTATGATTTTGAAAATTTCTTCTATAATATAGTTGGAGAGTATGGAATCAAAGTCATGGAGAACCATTTTTCAAACCGATAAATAGAAGGTCTAACCTTGGCTGGTGACAGTGGGACTTCTTTCTCTTATAAAAAGGAGAATCCCAAGGTAAAAAATTTCATCAAGTGCCATGAGCTGGGAAACTCTTTGCTAGAAGCATCAAGAAGCTTGGAGCGAAGCAAGTTGATTGGAGGTCATTCTGCTAGTGGACTAGATGGTTTAATATGTTTAGGACAAACTAAGGATAGCATCACTGTATGCTATCCTTTTTGCATTGAATCATATAGCACGCGCAACATTTTTCTTCTAAACTCCAGTAATTTTCTTGAATAATAATCAAAAGACTGCTTTAAAATGTGAGAACATTTAAGTATAATAAAAACAGAATACTTAATAGGAAGTCCCCGTTAGCTATTTGAGGTAACGAACACTTGATTTTTGGAGATTAAAAATGAAATCTGATTTTATGAAAAAAATTGATTCAAAGAAAAAAGCCATAATTTCTTTTATCGTACTATTATGTTTTGGTATAGGGTACTATTTACTTGCAATTTCACCACATCAAAGAGCGGTACAGTCATTTAATGAAGTGACAGCTAAAATTCAAAAAGAAAATAGTAGCTTAGAGGAAACAATCAAAGTATCTAAGGAACTACTTAGCAGTAAAGATAAGCCCTTAGACGAAAATCTGACGGTTGAACTTAAAAACGAAGTCTCTACTGCCGAAAAGAAGAAGCAAGTAATTCCTAAAATCAAAAAGAAAACAAGTGACATCAATAAACAAGTTAAATCACTAAAAAAACCAATTAACTACTCGACAGAAATAAAAAATCTTAATGATAAAAACCAGAAGTATTCAACAAGTGTTAAGCAGTTAAAACAAATTACCAATCCTTCCAATACATTTGTGGAAAGTCGTCTTAAGGAAATTGATACAATTTCAGATGTTCAATCAGCTACAGAAGATAATGATCCAAACCAAGGTTTAAACAAGCAAGGAAGTTATACAGCAGCAGTTTATTTCTCTGACAATGAAGTGACTAATCCAGTTGCTGGTGCTGATTTAGTTGCAAAAGGTACAGATGCAGGTGGATGTGTTGAGGTCTATAAAACGGCTGATGATGCCAAAAAACGAAATGACTATTTAAGTGCTTTCGATGGCCTTCCAACTGTCATCAATCCTGGTTCACACTATGTATACGGAACAGTTGTTATTCGTGTCGCAGCATCATTAACGGCCTCACAACAAAATGCTTTGACGCAAAAGATATATGAGAAGTTAATTGAAATTAAAGATAATAGCACAAGCAAAGACACCTCAAAAACGGGAACCTCATCCTCTACGAAACCATCAACATCTAGTTCAAGCTCTACTCAAGCAACTGTTAGTGAATCAGCTCAGAGTGACACCAAAACTGTAGCTGGAAGTACCCCAAAAACACCTGCACAACAACAAGATTCTGGGGTTCCCGAATCATCAAATGATATAATGTTAAATCCTGAATACCATAGCCATATTGATGAAAATGGTTATAATTCGCTCTTGGGTGCCAATGTCCTAGATAATAACAACGGAGGTAATAACTCTAATGCCTCTACCGAGTCATCATCAATGGGAAGTTCTGAATAAGTTCCTCATAACTCGATACCCCTTTTAAAAATATTTAGAAGACTACTGAAAACGCCAATTACACAGCTATTGGTGTTTTTTTACTCTCAAAGACTATTGGCAACACTGTAACTCTTGAAAACCTCACCAAAATAGTCTATACTTTTGTTAGTTTATATACTAACAAAAGAGGTGACACATGGGATATTTTGATTACACTAGGGAACCTCGCAGTGATATTGCCTTTATTGATATGAAGTCTTTTTATGCTAGCGTCGAATGTGTTGAGAGAGGGCTACATCCTCTAAAGACTTCTCTATGTGTTATGAGTAGAGCTGATAACTCTGCAGGTCTTATCCTAGCTTCTTCACCGATATTTAAGAAAGTGTTTGGAAAATCAAATGTTGGAAGAGCATACGACCTCCCTTTTGATGTTCAAACAAGAAGGTTCTCGTATTACAATGCCAAGAGACAAGGACTGAGAACAGATCCAGAATACGTGCGATTCATTGAAGATTGGGCAAAAGTAACTTTCATCGTTCCTCCCAGAATGGACGAATATATCTCAGTTAATATGGAAATCCAAGGCATTTTTCAGAACTATGGTAGTCCTAACGATATTTACCCTTATTCTATAGACGAGGGCTTTATTGACCTGTCTAGTTCTCTTAATTACTTCGTGCCAGGAAAACAGTTGTCACGAAAACAAAAACTCAACCTTATTTCTGCGAGGATCCAGAGAGACATCTGGAGACAAACTGGCATCTATTCAACCGTTGGTATGTCCAACGCTAACCCCTTACTTGCTAAACTTGCCCTTGATAATGAAGCAAAGAAAACACCAACCATGAGAGCTAATTGGTCCTATGAGGACGTGGAGCAGAAGGTATGGTCTATTCCAAACATGACAGATTTCTGGGGTATCGGTAAAAGAATGGAGAAACGCTTCAACACATTAGGTATCTACTCAATCAAAGACTTGGCAAATGCTAACCCAGATATCTTGAAGAAAGAGCTAGGAGTAGCTGGTCTTCGATTATGGTTTCATGCTAATGGTATTGATGAAAGTAACGTTCATAAACCCTATAAACCAAAATCAAAAGGTCTAGGCAACTCCCAGGTTCTTCCTAGAGACTATTTTAGACAACGAGATATTGAAATTGTCCTTAGAGAGATGGCCGAGCAAGTTGCTATCCGACTGAGAAAGATAGGCAAGAAAGCGACTGTTGTTTCAATACACCTTGGCTACTCTAAGCATGAGAACAAGCGTTCTATCAATACTCAAATGAAAATTGAACCAACGAATAACACCGACATGCTGACAAACTATGTGTTGAAGTTATTCCATAATAAATACACTTCAGGAGCAATCCGAAGTGTAGCGGTTAATTATTCTGGGTTTGTAGATGAATCTTTTGGATTAATCTCACTATTCGATGATGTCGAACAAATTGAAAAAGAAGAAAGGCTCCAGACAGCAATAGATTCTATCAGAGACCAATTTGGTTTTACCTCTCTGCTAAAAGCTAATGCACTTGATAGTGCATCGAGGAGTATTGCCAGAAGTAATCTCATCGGAGGACATTCAGCTGGAGGATTGGATGGTTTAAAATGATTGATCGTTCCTATTTACCATTTCAAGCAGCAAGAGAATACCAGGATCCAGGGATGCAAAAGTGGATGGGATTCTTTCTGTCCGAGCATACCTCATCATTACATGCTGCTAAATATCGTGTTGACTTATCAACAGACTTAAGTAAACCTCAAAAACTCTTATTGCTTTCTCAACTCTATGCCAACCAACTTAAAGGGCAGTTCACTATAAAACATCGTGATAAAAAAGTTACTTTATTTGGTGAAGTGAGAGAACTGTCTCGTAAGGAAATATCAATAAAGACTAGTGAAGGATATAGATTAGTTCAACTCGACGATATTCTTCAAATCGCACCAATTTTAAGAAGTTAGACAAATAATTTACTAAGGCTGAGGCAAAAGTCAATGTTTTTTTTAAAAAACATTGACTTTATTTATTTTTCTGATATATTAAGTGTGATAATTTATATTTTTAAAAAATTATATAATATTGCTCTGGAGGTTTATTTTGTCTATTAATAAGTTTTCTAAATATGGAATTGTTTTAGTTGCAGCAATTACTGTTGCAACTTCTGTACAGGCTCAATTTAGTCAGTCGTCTACAAAGGTTTATGCTGAAGAGACTGCTAATGATCCTAGTCTTAATCGCATGTTATACCTTAATTATTCAGCATCAGATGACCCTACAATCAGCTGGCTCACTGGTAACGTAGTTACCCCTAAAGGATATACTGTAATGCCAGGTGACGAGCTGGAAGGGTACCCATACTACACAATTACTGGATCTAATGGTAAGAAGTATTCGGTTGGAGATATTATCACAACGGAAGAACCAGGGTTATTTGGCCATGCCAACTATGAGGATGATGCCCTATATTATCGTTATTATAGAACTAACCCTAATTCAGTAAGTGAAGCACCTGCAGTTAGCACAACACCTGCTACAAGTGAAGCACCTGCAGTCAGCACAACGCCTGCCACTAGTGAAGCACCTGCAGTTAGCACAACGCCTGCCACTAGTGAAGCACCTGCAGTTAGCACAACGCCTGCTGCAAGTCTAGTTCCTACAAAAGACAATCATTCCATGAATTTTGTTACTCCTTCATATACACAAACACGTAGTGCAGGAATTAAATCAGAAACTGATGGAAAATTGACAAGTCAGGACTTACCAAAAACAGGGGATACAAACTCTAAAGTAGGTATGTTAGGTATGGTTTTGGTAGGACTTGGTTTGACAAGCTTCGTTTATAAAGGGCGTCACAGACGTTCATAATAAACAATAACTAGAGGCAAACTTAAAGAACGAGACCATTGAAACAGTCGTCTTTAAATTTTAAATAGTAACGAAAAACGAGGAATCTCCTTAAATAGGAGGAGATTCCTCGTTTTTTCTAACTTATCATAAACTGTGTTAACAATTTATAGTCTTCATTACCATATACATAGTTTATTTATTAACTATATATCGTGTATAATGTATTAACCATTAAATGATTTATAAATCACTCAATGCTTCCTTAGTTGTCTCTGCAGCTACGTGTGCATATACCTCTACCATTGCAGTCCCCTTGTGTCCCAATTGTTGAGAGACTAGGAGGCTGTCTTTTGTTTGCTCATATAGACGTGTCGCAAGTGTGTGTCGCAGTTTGTGAGGAGTAGTGGGTTTACCATAGGCGGTAGATAACTTCTTCACCAATAGCTCGACAGAACGTGTTCCAAGCCTTGCAGGTACTTTATTCTGAGTCGTTAAGAAGAATGCTTTATCTGAATCACTTGCTGCATAGCGTCCCTTCCTAATTTCTAAGTAACGCTCAATATAAGGTATCCCAAATGGAGCGATATTTACAACGTCCTTTTTACCACCTTTTCGAATAACTGTAATCGTCCTTGTGGCTAGATTGACATCTTGCATATCTAGGTTGACTAATTCAGATAAACGGACTCCAGTTGAGAGTAGAAGTGCTATGACAGCAAGATCACGCTCTTTATTTTTGACAAACGATACCTGGGCACGTTTTGAGATTTTCTTTTCATGCTCATTGTCAATATAATCTAGGAAAGACTGTGTATCGTTTAGAAAGAGTTTTTCTTTCATGTTATCTGCACGACTAGCCAAGGTATCTTTAGGCTTCTTGATTTTTACCTTAACCATGACATTTCTATAAAAATAAGGCTCGCCCTCGTCATCCTCAGTTTCTTGGGTAAGATACTTAAACAAACTAGAGAGAGCATCTTTAGTTCGAATAATGCTGACTTCAGAGATTGAACGACGCTCAGTATTTTCACGAAGGTAAACAAAGTAGCCTTCGATAACAGACTTTGGTAAATGGGCCAGCTCATCAATATGAACATCAGCAATCGTATCATAGTCTGCATAACGTACAGTTTCACCCAATTTCTCATGATCGCTAATCAACCATTCAAAAAATCGTCTATATTCTTTTAAGTACTCATACAGTGTCTTGTAGCTATATGGAATAACGAGCTTTGCTTGATAATATTCCTTAACATACCAAGGCATAATTTCAAGCAACTCGTTTATATTTTTCATAAGTGTTTCTTGTTTCATATTAGCCTCAAATCTAACAATTTTCTTGTTAGTAGTAGTTTATCATAACTAATATGTGTATTCAACAAATACTTATTTTCCGAATAAATAATGTAGTATATAATATCTGTAACTCCTTTTAATTATGTTTCACTCTTTTAAAACATTTATGTTACAATAACATAAAGTAAACATAGGGAGTCAATAATGTACGAATCAAAAAAATCTGAAGAAAATAAACCAGAATTCTGGAAATATTATACATTAGATGATGATAAAGTAATTGCTTCAAAAATAAGTAAAATCCTTAATAAAGATTTTGGTAACTTTTTCGACCTCAATGATGAGAATAAAAAGAAATTAGAACCGATAAATAATTATTTACCTGCTTATAACAAATATAATTCTTATTTGAGAGATAATAAAACTATAGATAAAACTAAAGATGAAGTTATTGAAGGAGTTTCAGATATTTTATCAGAATTCAACCTAAAAGAAACAATTATTTTATTTAGAGGCTGTACTAAAGAAATATTAGACCTTATGAAGAGTAACGCCTCTAATTTAGAAAACAATGAAAATTATTTACTTGACCCATCATTCCTCTCTACAACTATTCTTGAGGAAAAAAGGTTCTGTCCAGAAAATCAATTCCCTAAACACACATATCAACTACGAATTTTTGCACCTAAAGGAACACAAGCATTCTATGTTGGCAATCTTATTGGTGAAGGAAGTCGAAAAGAAGTTTTATTACAAAAGAATACAATATTACAGATATTATCGGAATCGAAAGATAAGTTATACATCGATTGCTTAGTATTACCAAAAGAAAAACAAGTCTATTGGTCCTGAGCATGATTTTCCCCTAGATACAGACATATTTGTATGTGATAAACTGTGAGCTTTTTGCGCCATAGTCTTAACTCCTTTCGTTT
>ERZ773267.2100-NODE-2100-length-10290-cov-3.084709_pt1 | contig 10290 bp, 10 predicted proteins | sample MGYA00511959_ERZ773267 | MGnify/ENA primary metagenome ERZ773267 (study PRJEB29015, sample SAMEA2738165) | human oral metagenome | biome: human oral; feature: human-associated habitat; material: saliva | place: China | collected 2240 ... | reverse complement strand
TGGAGGGGCTTTCCATTGATCAGAAAAAGGCTATTCTTCCGGTAAAACCGGAGCTTTACTAGCTCAGTTCTTCAAGTTTTTTCGCAAGAAAAAACGTCAAAAAAAGAATAAAAAAAGATCTTAATAATTCTTGGAGAACGGCTAAAAATCAAGACTTTTAGCCGTTCTTGTGCTATAATAAGTTCATGAAAAATGACACCTTCAACAGAACGAAATTGAATAGTCTTTCCATTCAAAGCATGAATACTAATAACCTTGGCTAATAACTTTTTATCACATCCAAAATTTTACCGTTGCTTCCAGTATGCTATAATTTGCGTAAATATTTCTCTTTTTTCTTTATAGTCCTCTGCATTCAGCAAGTAGTATTTATAGTCCACTCCACCTATCTTAACATCCTCGACAAACTTAAATCCAAGCTTTTTCGTCAAGCTATTCATAACTTTATTATCGGCTCTATCCTCATTTATAACATTGCCTATCTTTAATACATCAAAAACAAAATCAAGAACGAAACCATTCTCATAATCAAAGACGTCATGACCAAAATGATAAGAGAGATCAGGAACGTCCAAATCAAAAGCAACAAAATGCGAATATCATAAATCCTAACTGTCCCAATAAATTGATTCTGTTTATTGTAAATGCTCCAATAAATATCATCAAACCTCTCTAAGTAACTTTTATACCACCTTGCCTGGCTTGCAGTGGTAATGATGCATGTTTGATTAAGAAAATGCCGATTCTTCTCTCGATTTCGCATTGCAACTACGTTATCTGCATCAACCAATGTAAAGGGAACTAAATCCACAAAATCCCCTTCAATTCTTCTTTCCCTATACATCCGAACAATGTCTGCTATTCTATTACTCAATTAAAACCTCTCCTCCCGAGAACATTATATTTTGCCCATTAATTCCATCACTATATTCAGATAGCAACTTCCAAAGCCAAGGCAAAACATCACACGGATTTAAAATGTTATCTGTTGCACCAGAAATCTCCAACATTCTTCTGTCTATATCCCTTAAAAACTTTGTGTCTATCATTGAAGGAGACAATGCGTTTATATCGACGTTCTTCCCTGCATACTCTACGGCCAAAGATTTCATTAATCCCAAAAGCATATACTTTGACATAGTATATTTTGTCGAAAATTTTGCAGGTTGATGAATTGTATTTTCAGAAAGCATAAAAACAATCTTAGCTCTATATTCTGTTTTAATAATACTCGGAAGGAATAGTTGCAAAATTTTAAATACTGCCCCAACCTGAATTTGAACATCTTGAACACAATCATACCAATTAATATCTTTAAACTTTTGATAACTTAATTTAGGGGCTGATAAGTGAACAATTGATGTAGGTATCTTATTTGATTCCTGTATATTTAAAAATAAATTCATAATATCATCAGTTTTTGAAAAATCAGCCCTTATAGGAATAATTTTATTTTCATTTATCTGTTTAATACCCCTCAAACATTTATCACTCGAAAAATAATGAGCCCATATAGTCGTTTGATTTTCTCTTTTGGTAATCTCTTTTACTAACTCTATCCCTATGTCTGAAGAAGCTCCAAGAATCAAATAGTTTCTACTCATAAAATCCCACCAAAATATCTGCTTTTGATATAGTTTTTCCATGCTGATTTTTCATACTTGCCTTTATGTTCATCTGTTTAAAACGCTTATCTTTTTCTTTGACCCTTCCTGTAATGAATAACACATCGTTAATATAAACAGGTCTCACAAAGAATATTTCAATTGATTTTAGGATACAATACTTCCCTGGCAAATACATACCCACAAGTCTTGAATAAAACGATGATGTTAACATGCCATATACCAAGCGATTTTCATATCCGTGGCCTTTTGCATATTCTCCATCCAAGTGCATTGGATTTTCATCACCAGAAACAACCTGAAATAATGCCATCATCGATTCCGTTACTTCAACGGTAAAAGATTCATTGGTTCCTATATCACAATCATCAAAGCGATATTCTTTCATCTACAATTTTCCCTTTATAATATCAATGAACTCGCCGACATTTGCAGCTCTTTTTATTTCTGCAGTCGTGAACTTTATACCATATCTCTTTTCAATTTCAATAATCAGTTGCATATGTGTCAAAGAATCCCAATCCTCAATATCTTCAGCAACGGTATCTCGCGAAATCACCAAATCTTCTTCATCAAATATTTCTCTAAAAATTACTTGCAATTCTTCAATAATTTCCATTATCGTATCTCCTCAAAATAATATTTTTGTTTATATTCCGCTATACAATCATGTCGAAGAATGTATAACTTAAATTCTGGACTTTCCTTAAGTATGTCAAAACCCAATGTGGCATAAAGGTCTCTAACCATCGAGTTCTTTTTAGTTGGAATGTATTCCCCAAATACCTTAGAGCATCCGTGGGTCTTAGCAATTTCCACGATTTTTTCTATCGTGTAATTCTCTACCCCCTTTTTCAGCACTCTACAACTCATTACCCAATTTTCTATGAAACAGGTATCTCCATCAATTTTCAGAATAGCACACCCGATTACTCCATATTTGCTAAAACGATCTTCTAATTTTATGGTAAGCAATACATGAGAATCATCTCTTTGTAACTCTATGATTTCCGCTTCAGAATATCTTCTTGTCCTTAGATTAAACTGATTTGACTTATTAGTCAGCTGTACAAATCGTTCCATATCTGTATCAGATAATTCCTTGCATTCAATTATCATTTTTAAGTTACGCAAATAATCATCATAGTCAATACACACTTCCATCAGTGCATTGCGTTTACTATTATTTGTGTAGGTTTCTATTCTCCCCAAATCTTCTTTAGTCAATTGTATCCACTCAAATACATGTTCTTGATCTAATACTCGGGTATACAATGCCGGATCTTCAGGTGCATCAATAACTCTTACTTCCGGGAGAAATTTTTTTATCAAAGCTCTCTCAGTCGGATTATCATCAAAGAAAACCATACTATCTACCCCGATATTTAAGTCATTTGAAATTTTTTTGATGTTAGTTACTTTGTCATCCCAGTTCGCATAAAATGCAGAAATATCTGAAAGTTTAAGAATCATATTTTCATTCTTATCAAATGGTTCTTTGGCATTTTTTTCGTCATTCTTACTGCATATAGCAATGATAATACCTCTGTTTTTTAGCTCAACAATATATTTTTGAAACGCCAAGAACGCTTCTCCTTCAGCGTCATTCGGATCTAATAAAATTCCATCATAACCTAAATCTCCTACAACTCCTCCCCAAAGGGTATTATCTAAATCCAGCACCAAACATTTTCTGGCTTTCCCTAAAAATGCTTCAAACTGCCGTGCAATTAAATCACAATAATAGCCAATATACTGCAAAGCAAAACCAGATTTATTAAGGTAAAAAGAACTTTCATTAATAAAAAATTGTTTTCCTAGATACTCTGCAAGCTCTTCTACATCCAAAATAAAAACAAAAGGAGGATGTCTTTTTGTAAACGCAAAGTTAAGTTGCCTAAAAAAAGAGCGCTGAGAAAAACAATAATTGGCCGAGAGACTTCCTAGCGGTTCCAAAAAAGGAGTCACAAAATTCGCAAACAATACTTGAGTTTTGGGAAGATTAATATGAATTCTGTCAAACATAAGTGCATATTGTTCATATGCATTATGAACCGCCTTATTCGTCGATTCAATATCGTCAAGCATTAGTGGGTAAAACATCTCTACATCTCTATAATCAGGAAGAATAATAATGTATTCTGGATTAAAGGAATATAACTTAGAAGTATTATCAAACACGTCCATTAGTATTCCTTTATATTCACCTTCATAAATATCAGCATATATGTCATACTTTGTCAACAAAGCACGAAATACCGAAACTATCAATTGTATACTCGTACTACCTATAACTGCTATTTTTGTTTTTGAAATGCCAGACGCATCAATTTTCTTCCATGCTCTCCCAATATTTAAAAGCGCTGAATAGTCATCAGTTTTTATTTCCGACACTTTGCTTTTGTATTCATCAAAAAACATTTTTATTTTCCTCATTTTTATAGTTAAAGCAATAAATGATATGGAATCTTCCTTGATAAGTCATCAATACCACATTCATTGTTTCCATGGGAAGTACTGTTTTCCTTCTAAAATATCTGCAATTCTTTCACAAGCATGACCGTCGCCATATGGGTTGCAAGCTTTGCTCATTCTTTCGTACTCCTCTTTATTTTCTAAAAGAAGTTTAAAATTAGAGTAAATATTTTCTTCGTCCGTACCCACTAATTTTAATGTTCCAGCAGCTATGCCCTCCGGACGCTCTGTTGTATCACGCATCACTAGAACAGGGACTCCGTAAGAAGGGCACTCTTCCTGTATTCCTCCTGAATCCGTTAAGCACAGATAGGAACGTGCCTCAAAATTATGGCAATCAACCACCTCTATCGGCTCAATAATATGGATACTATCACAGTCACCAAGTTCTTGTTCCGCTGCCTCTCGAACTACCGGATTCATATGAATTGGATATACCGCCTTACAATCATGATGTTCATCAAGCACTCTTCTGATAGCTCTGAACATATGGCGCATTGGTTCGCCAAGGTTTTCTCTCCTATGTGCAGTAATAAAAATAAGCTTACAATCACCAACCCACTCAAGCTCTGGATGGGAATAGTCCTTCTTAACTGTATGTTGCATAGCATCAATAACTGTATTGCCTGTCACAAATATTTTCTCTGCTTGTCGACCTTCTTTAAGCAAATTATCACGTGACAATAGTGTAGGAGTAAAGTTGTACTGTGATACTATTGATACAGCCTCTCGATTGAATTCCTCGGGATATGGACTATAAATATTGTAAGTTCTTAATCCTGCCTCGACATGTCCTACAGGGATTCGAAGATAGAAGCAGGCAAGGGCCGTCACAAATGTTGTGGAAGTATCCCCATGAACTAAAACCACATCCGGAGTTTCTTTTTCCAAGACATCTTTAATACCATTCAAAATATTGGTAGTGATATCGAAAAGTGTCTGACGTTCCTTCATAATATTCAAATCGTAATCTGGCACCACTCCAAATGCATTTAGAACCTGATCCAACATCTGTCTATGCTGAGCAGTCACACAGACTATCACTTTCAGACTCACTCTTTTTTTCATTTCCAATACAAGCGGACATATTTTTATAGCCTCTGGTCTGGTTCCAAATACGCACATTACTTTTTTCATAATAAATAGAAATCTCCTTGTAAATTATTGTTTTAAAAAACCACTCTTTGCAATGACTCTAAAACTTGTAATAAATAAACGGATTATACGAGCCTCCTATAATATATACAATGCATAATAAAAGTAATAATACAAGAACACTATCATTTAGTATATCAAAAGCTCTGCTCTTAATCATGTTTAATCTGGTGATTATTTTATCAATAATCATGCCACTTGGAAAGGCAAAAAATGCACCCAACATAATAAATGGAATATAACCATACAATCCCATTGAAGCGATTGTAACTTTGGATTCTAGTTTACCTGCATACAACAGTCTACCTATAAAATAAAAAAACTCAGACATTGAATAGTCATCTGCCAGAAAAATTGCCCATCCTAGCATTACAAGGAAAAACGTAAAAACCCATCGCATACATTTTACAAATTTATTATTATAATTTTTCCATTTTGAGCAAAACAACTTCTCCATAACTAACAATATTGCGTAATACAACCCCCAAATAGCGTAATTCCATGCTGCACCATGCCATAATCCCGTCAAAATCCAAACAATAAACACATTTATAATCCATCTTCTTTTACTAACACGATTTCCGCCAAGAGGTATATACACGTAATCTCTAAAGAATGAGCCTAAAGTCATATGCCAACGTCTCCAAAAATCAGTCACAGATAATGACATATACGGCTTATTAAAGTTCTCAGGAAAGCAAAAACCAAATATGCTTCCTAAACCTATAGCCATATCTGAATATCCCGAGAAGTCAAAATAAATCTGAAGTGCAAAAGAAAATACTGAAAGCCAAAGATGACCAGTCGATAAAGAATCTAATGGATGAGATCTTATCTCTGAAGCAACATATCCAACCTGATTTGCAATGAGAACTTTCTTTGATAATCCTATGATAAATCTTCCAATTCCATACTGTATATTGTCCCAGCTGACATGATTCTTAGTAATTGCATCTTGAACTTCTTGATATCGAACAATGGGACCAGCAATAAGCTGAGGAAAAAAAAGTATGTAAAGAGTCAAAAACAAAAAATTCTTCTGCTTTTTCACATTGCCTTTATATAAATCAATCACATACGCTAGAATCTGAAACGTATAAAATGAAATTCCAATCGGTAGTGATACTCTCGGCATACTCAGCGCCGTTATACCCGTGAAAGCATTAATATTTTCAATAACAAATCCAGAATATTTAAAAAAAAGCAATGGCAACAAGTTAATTGTTATTGCAACAGTCAAATAAACTTTATTACCTTCTTCAACTTTTCCCGAAAGCAACCAAGTAATTGCCACACATCCAAGAATCAAAAAAATGTATATAGGTTCACCAGCCGCATAAAAAAGAATAGAAAAAAATAGTAAAACATATTTTCGTGCTTTATCAATTTTTGAAGGAATAGAAAAAAAAACAACAACAAGTGCAGGAAGAAACACCAGAAGAAATGTTAAACTCGAAAAAACCATAGAATACTCCCCTCTTATTTTTCATTAGAGAAAGAAAACACATAGTTATCAGTTACCCAGATATCCCCACCACTACTAAACAATATAGTGTCGATTTTATATTTCTCTATCAAATCATTCAGATAAACATTCTCATAGTTTTCCATAATATCCCTTTGAAAATAAATTGTTGTTTTAAAATGGGAAGAAAGCACATCTCTAAATGCACGATTGTATGAATCCCCATATATTAATAAGTTATGCTCTGTCTCGGGTTTCTTCGTTTTTATTAAATATATTGCATTTCCCTCACTATAAATTTTACTATCAGAAGCGCCTATTCCGAAGCCATAGTATGCTTGATAGCAATCAACTGTGAGATTAATATTACCATTTAAATAATCCTCTTGTAATCCCAGAGACCTAAGGGGTACCTCCTCAAACGTTTTAGGATCTATTGCATACTTTTCTGCATCAGGTAAATTATATATATATGCAATAAAGTCATCTCTCCCAAAATACGCATCACCTAAATTTCTAGCAAAGCTGCCTGCATATTTAAAATCATATAATTCTGAAAAATTAACCTGCTTCACAGGACTACGTTTCTCAGATAATTGCAAATCATTTTTCATCATATCATATATATCATTATATCCACGACGTATCCCTTCATGATTCCAATGATGATCCGATTTGTAATGATTCGTCATATAATCCCTTAAATTGCTGTAAACCAAATGATTATATTTAACATAACTAGGTAACAGATGACACAATTGGTTGAATAAATCTGGAATCTTCACTCCCAAAAAGTCATTAAACCAGCCTGTTTGATTGGCCTGTGTTACTTGATATACATACATTCTTATACTTGGATACAGACTGTGAATTTTTATTATCTGATCTATATGTATTTGAAGTTTTTCATCATTATAACTATCAACAACAACTTTATTACTTAGATAGTCCGTACTTGATATTCTTATATAATCCCCTATTCGTGTAAAAGTATATTGATTAGGTCCAAGTTTTTTTCTTAGAATAGATACTGACCAAGATGATAAAAATTCATCTAGCTTTAGACTCAACACAATTGGAATCCTGCGGAATAAAAACTGATCCTTTAATGCCACCTCAAATCTTTCAATCGGTGTTTTTTTATAAACCACGCTATCTTTAATAGGTCGAAATACCATTTTATACGTCGCAAGAGTTCTATTCTCATTCCCGTCACTCTCTCTATTTTTCACAAAACACATAATGGACAATATAATAATTACAACCAACGCCAATAGAGTAATTCCTTTTGTTTTCATTTTTTCCTCAATACTTATAATTCCGTATGCAAACTTATTTATCAACAATGCAATCTATACTCCACCTTCCTTGATAGATTGCATTAATATCATATCACATAATTGATTTATAATCTTTCTGTAATAAATCATTTTCGTTTTACTGAAAAAAATGTTCTAATTTCGGCTTGATACAAGAAAAATATAATTCCTAAAGCTATTATCCCAGTAGAGAAAGATATAAGATTATTATTTGTATTAAATCTCCATGTCACGAAATAAATGCACACAACAATCGTCAAAACAAATAGCTTTCTTTTAACGTACAGCTTCTTTATCTTTATACAAAACAGCATACATAGCAAAAGTGTAACAAAATATCCAATAACTGTGGAAATCGCTGCTCCCTCTATGCCAGCCAATGGGATTAAAAAGTAATTAAAACACACATTACAAAAAGCTCCAGATATTAAAAACAACAAATTCGCCCAGGATTTTTTAATTATTTCAAATTGCCCTGCAACTATTTGAAATAACATCTGAACTAAGGGTGCAAAAAAAAGATATGGAATAACAATAAATGAATCCGCATATACATCTTTAAATGCAATATCAATGACGTATTTTGAAAATATACAGCACACAATTAGCGCTACAAATGAGATACAAGCAAGAACTTCGAAAATTTTACTAAGATTATCTACCTGATCCGGTTCATCCATTGTGGCATATCTATAATATAACCATCCTCCTACGAATGCACTATAAATAAGTTGTGACACTTGTCCAAACTTTGCCCCTACTGCATACAACCCGTTAAACCTCTGCCCCAAAAAAATTGCTATCATCCACTTGTCACTTGTATTCATTACATAATACATTAAGTGTTGTGGCATCTGAGGAGATCCATATTTTATAAGCGGTTTAAGCAATTTACCATCATATTTTCGAATAGAAAACCACTTGCCATTCAATATGGCAAACACAAGCGCAGATAATCCTGATGCTGTGATTGCCGCTAGAGGTAAAGCACTAATATACCAACCTCTTATAATAAACAAAATAGCTATTAAATATGTTAAAAGAGGCATGATTGAGTTTACCACCAAAAATATTTTTCTCTGATTTTGCATTCTTGTAGGCAAAGATAAGAAATTTGATATATTACTAAATAAAATCCCGAGTATATTAAAATAAATCAAAAAATGATATTTATTAGAACCATATATTTTCCCAGCTATATATTGACCAAACACCCAAAGTATAATAACAGAAAAAAAAGTAAAAAATGCTGATATTACTCCCGCTGTAGTACACACAGTCTCTTTAAATTCCCTGTCATCCTTATCAAAAAAAAATCTAAATGCTGCATCTGTCATACCAAACATCCCAACTGTGCAGCATAAAGAAGTTATTGTGTTATATAAGTCATTAATACCAAAGTATGTTTCATTTGGCAAAAGGTAAGTTATTATTGGTAACATAATAAACGGAATTAGCTTTGATATTACACCGCCAATTCCGTAAACAAAAAAGTTCTCAAATAACAATTTCCTTCTATTCATTCTATTATTGTACTCCCTTGTCAATTATATTCATTATTGGAAGCATTGTGACCGAATTTGCTACCACACATCATACATCTTACCGTAGATCTTTTCACGGGTATACATAAACTACTTTTATTCGATATAATGAACTTTCTTCCGTGAAATGGATTTCCGGAAAATAATTTTTCTAATTTATCTATTCTAAAAAATCCCCACCTATCTATTACATTACAATCGCCTACATTCATTTTATTCTTTATCATTATTAAAACGCATTAATCATGTCTATAACATACTGCACTTCATTTTCCGTCATTCCATAGTACATTGGAAGACTTAATTCTGTTTCACTGATTTCCTCTGCAATAGGAAAATCACCTTTTTTCTTTCCCAAATCCTTATAACACTCTTGCATATGTATTGGAATAGGATAATGCTTAGCAGTAGAAATCCCCATATCGTTCAAATACTTCTCTAGAACATCTCGCTTCTTACACCTAATAGCATAAATATGCCAAACAGGAGCCGCTCCCAAGTTAACAAAGGGCTTTATTACATTTGAGTTATTAATTCTTTCAGTATACAATTGGGCAATCCTCCTTCGCCCCTCATTCATCCTTTCAAGGCATGAAAGTTTTACAGATAAGAAAGCGGCTTGTAACTCATCCAATCGACTATTATTCCCCTTATATATATGGTGATACTTATAATCTGAACCATAATTTCCCAACGCATGGATCTTA
>ERZ773267.2099-NODE-2099-length-10290-cov-5.968832_pt1 | contig 10290 bp, 16 predicted proteins | sample MGYA00511959_ERZ773267 | MGnify/ENA primary metagenome ERZ773267 (study PRJEB29015, sample SAMEA2738165) | human oral metagenome | biome: human oral; feature: human-associated habitat; material: saliva | place: China | collected 2240 ... | reverse complement strand
TAAACAGCATCATTGAACAATATCAGTTAACCATTTATGACACTTATTAGAGAGGTTCGAGCAGCGATGAGTAATTTGAATAAAACAGTTGATTTTATTACAGAAATAGAGAAATTAAAATCAGTAACAAGATTTAATAGAACCCTTGATGGAAGATTTGAAAATAGTGCTGAGCATTCTTGGCAGGGTGCGATAGCTGCTATGGTTCTTCAAGATTATTATCCTGAAAGATTGAATATGGAAAAGGTAATGTCTATGTTACTGATTCATGATTTAGGTGAGATTTATGCTGGAGATACTTGGGTATTTGATGATGAAAAAAAGCTTCATTCTCATGATAGAGAGTTAGAATCTATAGAAAAAACAATGAGCATCCTTCCAGAAGAAAAATATTTGAATATGAAAAAATCTTGGCTAGAATTTGAAAAAGGGCAGAGTGCTGAGGCAAGATATGCAAGAGTCATTGACGCATTGGTACCTCTAATAAATCATTTGGAAGTGTCAGAATGTGATTATAATCCAGATAATATTAGTTCAGTCATGGTATTAGAAAAGAAAAAATTTATAAAAGGTGAATCTAAAGAGTTATGGAAACTGACTGAAGAGTTGGTTAAGGAAAGTGTAGAAAAAGGCTTATATTTGTAGTACCAATTGGTCTTTAAAATAGTTGAGGAATATCGTGAAAAAGATAAACCAAAAGAATATATTGTATTTGGTTAGTAGTTAAGGAATATCCAGAATTGGAGATATCATATTCGATTTTGCTAATAATACATTTTTTGCTGGACTTAATCCAGGTTCACTATCGTTGTGACGCTATCTATATCTGAGGCTCTTATTGGTTTGTCTATGGTCTTCTCAGCTGTAGGCATTGCAGCTGCAATTGTTGGTGCAATCATCGCAATTCAATTCTAAAAGGTATTAAGAGAAATATAAAAGCGTTAATAATTATGGTACAATAAGAAGAAGATTAGGAAAGAGGTTGATAATTATGAATAGAGAAGAATGGATTGACTATTATGAAAGTATCAATGGTCATAAACCTTCTATTTCAGAGGTTTATGAAGCCGAAAAAAATGGTGATATTTTTGTAATTTCTGAGTCGTCTAACCCTTTAACTATCGAAAATCAGGATTATATGTCAAATCATAGTCCTAATTATCGCAAAAAATCAGTCTGGAGAAGCCTTTGGAAAGGACTGACTTTTATCTTCAGTGTTTTATGGTGGTTGGTAAAATTTGCTTTTTCACTTGCTTTCTTTATAGTTAATGTCATTTTGACCATTTTCTTCTTTTTTTTACGTCTCACAGGTTTTATTTTTCTCTCATCACGTTAATATTTATAATGAAGTGTTTCGGACACTTCTTTTTTTATGATAAATTGCACTTATTCTTGCAATTTATCTCCTTAAAATGATGGGGAAGCCCACATAGCTATAAGTGAATCTTATATCCACTCATAAAAAATATAGATTATGCAAGCTTTCTTGGAGATGATAAGATAAATGCAAATTCAACGTGAGAGGTAAAGATATGAGAAAAAGAAAATATATTTTAGGTGTGTTAGCCATTGCTAGTTTAGCTTTGACAACAGTTTTAGCAAGCCAGCCTAGGACAGTTGAGGCTAAAAGTAATAAGCAAGAAACCATAACAGTTGTTACGGGAGGTGAGCCAAGGCCTTTTACTTTTGAGGAAAATGGCAAATTAAAAGGGCATAATATTGAACTGGTAAAAGCTGTTTTTAAAAAATTGCCTCAGTATAAACTGAAAATTGTTAGAACAGATTTTAAAGCTATTTTTCCAGGACTATCATCTGGTCGCTACCAAGTTGCCGTTAACAATTTAGCTAAAAATGAGGAACGTGAGAAAAACTATCTCTTCACTGATCCTATCTTCAAAAATTCTTATGTGGTTATTTTCAATAAAGACAGTAAGATTGCTAAGAAAGCTCAATCTTGGTCAGACTTGGCTGGTTTGTCAACTGTTGGCTCACCTGGTGTCAACTCAACCACGGCTATTGAGGACTACAACAAGACAAATCCAGATAAAACAATTACCCTTAATTATTCAGCTGAAGACTTGAAGGCACAGCTAGAAGGTGTTGAAAGTGGGAAGTATGACTTTCTTGTTATGGACAAGCCAATGTTTGAATATTACCAAAAGGAATATAAGTTGAACTTGGTTGGGAAAAACGTCAGTGGTGATTTAGAAAAACAATTGTTGCCAGAACCCTACAGCTACTTTGTTCTTGCTAAAGATGATACCAAACTAGCCAAAGAGATCAATAAAGCGCTCAAGGAAGTTGTTAAAGATGGTACTTCTAAGAAAATCAACGAAAAGTATTTCGATCAAGATTACTCACCAAGCTATGATGATTAGTCTGCCAACTCGACTCTCAGATAGAAGGTGGAAAAATGACATTCAAGTATAAGATTGAAACCGATTCAGACAAGGTGGATTTTCAAGAAGTTGCTGATGTTCTGCACTCAGCTGGGCTTTCTCGTCATAGTGATGCGACGGGGACTGAAAAAGTTTTTAGAAACAGCGATATTACCATTTATATCAAGGACGGTAATAAAGTGATTGGTGTCGGCCGTGCCCTGACAGACTTTGTTTCTCAAGGTGCTATTTACAATGTGGCTGTTGATTTGCATTATCAGAGACAGCATGTCGGTCATACCATTATCACGACACTTTTGGAAAAATTGCAGGGCATCAATGTGATTCTTTACACACATCCTCAGACCCTTACTCTATATGAGAAATATGGCTTTCGTCGCAATAAGACAGCCTTTTCCTATTTTGACCATGGTAGCGCAGAAAGCTTGCAGTGGATGGAAGATGAAGGGTTCTTTCTACCAGAAGGTTACCGATTTGATAGCGAGAAAGGGAGGTATTGAGATGATAAGAAAACTTTTTAAGTCTTTTTGGCTTGATGAAAAAGTCTCATCGGATTTTTATGCTCGTCACTTAAAAACTTATTTTCCAGAGGAAATCTCATTAGTGTTTAATGACTGGCTAGATGGAGGCAACCTATGACAACTGATTTTGTAAAAAAAGAAGTAGATGAGAAAGGTCGTTTTTGTCGTCAGAAAACACGTTTTGTGACGCCTTTTGGTGACGGTGACAATGAACTTCCAGTTGAGAAAAATCGTTATCGCCTACTAGTTTCCTATGCTTGTCCTTGGGCACACCGTCAATTGATTGCCTTGAAGTTACTGGGACTAGAAGATGTCATAAGCATCGGGGTTGTTGATCCGATTAGACCAACTGATGTTGATCGAACTGATTGGGCATTTACTTTGGACAAAGATGGTCGTGATCCTGTTTTGGGAATTCATTATTTGAGTGATATTTATTTAAAAACAGACCCTGACTACAAAGGACGTTTTACAGTTCCTGCTGTAGTTGATTTGCAGACGGGTCAAGTTGTTAATAACGACTTTCTTAATCTGCTTCGCCATTGGGAAACAAAATGGACTAGGTTTCATAAAAAGGGAGCACCAGATCTTTACCCAGAAGCTTATCGAGAAGAAATTGACAAGCTTAATGAGGTTATTTTTAATGATATCAATAATGGTGTCTACAAGGCTGGTTTTGCAGCTAGTCAAGAGGCTTATGAGGAAGCCTATGATGCTCTATTTAAGCGTTTGGATGAATTAGAGGAACGACTTAATCATTCGCGTTACCTTTTTGGTGACAAGATTAGCGATTCAGACATTCGTCTTTATGTGACCTTGGTTCGGTTTGATGCTGCTTATTATAACGGCTTCAGAACCAATCGAAATCGACTGATTGATTTTCCAAATTTATGGGGTTATGCGCGTGACCTTTATCAGCAGCCTGCTTTTAAGGAAACAACCCATTTTGATCACATCAAAAAGCATTATCATCTCAGCGCCATTGATAACCCTCACCACATTTTACCCAAAGGGCCAGATGAAAGTGTTTGGATAGAAGAACATGATAGAGACAGCCGACGATATGAATAGAACGGAGGATACAAATGACAGAAACAAAAAAAGAAATCAAACCTGTAACTTTAAAATTACGTCCCGTCGAAACAAAGACTGAAATTGACGAAAGAGGTGCTTTTCAACGTCAACCCAATCGTTTTACAACTCCTTTTGGAGATGGGCTAGATGATTTAAAAGCAGAAAAAGGCAGATATCGTCTTTTCTGGGCACGTGGTTGCCACTGGTCTAATCGAGCTTCTATCGTTCGCGAACTATTAGGACTTGAAGATGTTATTTCGGTTAATCAAGTTGGGCATACGAACGCTGAGAAACGTAAATATGGCTGGGATTTCACTTATGATAAAGATGGCAAGGATCCAGTAACTGGTGCTGAGTATCTAGCAGAGTTTTATTATCGTGCCGATCCGGACTATACTGGGCGCACAACAGTGCCGGCCTTGGTGGACTTAGAGACTTATGAAGTGGTCAATAATGATTACCATCGTCTAACAAACTATTTTGAGACAGCTTTTAAGCCTTTTCAGAAAGCAGATGCGCCAGATCTTTATCCCGAAAACTTGCGTCAAGATATTGATCATTTTAATGACAATGTTCTTTTCCCGTTTGTAAACAATGGCGTTTACCGCATGATGTTTGCTCAGTCTCTGGTTGCTTATGAGGAAGCTTTTGATGACTTTTTCACGACCTTGGATATTATTGAAAAACGCTTGGCAACCCAACGTTTCCTTTTTGGAGATTATGTAACAGACTCAGATATCCGTCTCTATGTAACATTGGCGCGCTTTGACACTCATTATTATCGTAATCTTGGACCGATCAAACATCGTATTGTTGATTATCCAAATATCTGGGGCTATGCCCGTGATTTGTATGAAATTCCAGCCTTCAAAAACAATACTTATTTCCATGATATTGCGCGTGGCTGGGACACTAAAAAGGAAGAATTATTTGTTGACTTTAATTCTCGTTTTGCTGATGATTATGATTATGCTGCTCTCTGGTCAACTCCGCAAAAACGTAAATACCTTTCTAAAACACCAGAACAAAAGTTTTTGATTGATTAAAAAATTTATCCAGTCCTCTCAAGTCCGCTGAAAAAGTAACAAACAATTAAAATGGAATAAATAAGAAACGAATGATAGCTATTCTTTGAAAAACAAAGATCGAGCTTCATTCTTTTTTTTGATACTTTTAATAATTTTGTGTTTACACAACTTATTTTACACTAGCAAGACAATGCCAGGTCAACAAGCATTATTATTTATTAGTGTTATCGAAGGCATTTATCTAGCATCATTCGCGTTTAGAGTCATTCAAAAATACAGAAATGGTAGTGAATTGTTGGTTTATACTGTCTTAATTAGTTTCATTGAGATGATAACCTTGTGTGTTCTTTTGTTGAGGCCAACACAGATTACAGAGGCTGGAGTAACTTATATTTTAGTACTATCAGTTATTAGTCTCACAACCGAAGGGAGCTAGCCTTCAAATTTTCCTCCCAAAATGTGTCCAAAATATTGACAGAATTCCAAGTAGTGAAAGCCCACAGGAAGAAACAAGTAGCGGTGCTATATGGGATGAAAGCAAGATTGATTTTACCATTCGCTACAGTAGAGAGGTAGCTGATATTTCATCAATAGGTTTTAGAGTAATTTTTCATAATTCTATTTACGAAAAAAGGGGCATTGACCATATGAATCACAAGAAGAAAAGTATGAAACTGCACTGCAGGAGAGTGGAAAGATGAGTAATGTAAAAATAGATAGCATCTCATCTGAAGTGATGAAGGAACTTGAAAAATATGCTGATGTTATAACTGAAAAAGTAAAAAAGGCAGTTCAAAATGCAGGAAAGGCTGTGCGTGATGAAATCAGTGCTAATGCTCCAAGTGATACAGGTAAGTATGGTAAAAGCTGGACGGTAAAGACTGTGAGAGAAACATCAAACAGCCTGGAACTTGTCGTTCATTCTAAAAATATCACTTACAGCAGATCCAAGAGAGGATGTTCTTGTAAAATCAAGAACTGGAGATACTACATCAGCAGATACTTATGCTAATTGGTATAAGAATATGTATGTTCCACAGGCTAAAGGTGAAGCACCTAAACCTACAGGACATTAAGGAAGATTTTTATGTTAGAAAAAAACTTCAAAGCAAGTGAGGGCTCATTTGAAATAGAAGATCTTGAGATATTTGAGAATGTAGCCTATATCATGGCTTACCATGCAGATAGGAGTATTGCTGGAAATATTGATGATTGACTTGACCAGTTTGAGATGTTTTCTATTTATGAGATTCTACCTGAAATACTTGAACTTTGGGGAGCAAACCTTGAGACGAAAGTTCAGTCTAAAAAAACTTCCAAAAAGTAGTAGGGAAATGACAACAGCCCTATTTCTACTATGATGCGTAGAAATAGGAATAAACATTTCTGAACTTGATTTACTTACAATCGGTATGGTACTGGATATCTGGACTGAAAAATCAAATGATGAAGTTAAATATAGCAAGGTAGTAGGTCAGACTGAGTTTGATAGATTCTAATTTATCGTAAAATATGCTACAATCATTTATATAAAATTACTCATAACGAAAAAGGGAATTTAAAATGATTTATCAAGGGAAAAAGCAGGAGCATGGCTTTAAAACCTATGTTGTGGAGAGTCTAAACGATTATATAACTTTGATTTCTCAAATATATAATGATGATGAGGTGTTTTGGTATCGCGGACAAAGTAATGCAGAATATAGGCTTGTGCCTTCTGGATTGAGAGAAATGTATGCAATTGAAGATGCAAGAGGCAATGAATTTGAAACACCTATTCCTGATCATCCCTGTAGTGGTTCTAATAATACAGTAGCATTTCTTCCAATCGAAAAGATGGTTAATGAGTTTGCTGCAAAGGCAAAGGTTCATGTTGAATATACAGTAAATAATATGGTTGAATGGGAATGCATTGCTCAACATTACGGACTACCGACTAGAATGCTTGATTGGACTACAAATGCATTGGATGCTTTATACTTTGCTGTATGCGATTGTAAAATAGGAGAAAGTAGCACTGACTACGAAGATTTTCTAGATAGTGGATTTGGAGAATGTGGAGGAGCTGTATTTGTAATTAATCCAATAAATATAAATAAGGAAGTAATTCTATTTAAGGATGGTATAGAGCCATTTGTTTTGGATGTGAATGAATATGCTAAGGAAATACAGGAATATCTGAATGACATGCGTCCACCTATTTGTATAAATGGTATTAACAAGGAAAAGAGAATATGTAGACAGTCAGGTAATTTTACAACAACAGGAACCTTGACTTGGGCACTTGATTATTATCAGGTCATACAGGATCAAATGACAAAAATTCTCATTCCGTATGCATATTTTGAAGATATAAGAAGGCAATTGAAATCTATAGGCATTACACACGAAACTATATATGTAAATGAAGATTTGAAAGATGAAATCACAAAAAATATTGCAGTTGAAGCTAAAGAAAAATTCTATAAGCATTTATTTGGTGAATAGAGCTGTAGGATGTAATATCTTTCTGGGAGGAATTAAAGTGGGAAACTGAGGGATATTTACAAGAAAGTTATGCAGCAGAAGAAATTGAAGGATATTGGTCATACGATATTACTTAAAAAGAGTAGACCGTTATTTTGATGTACAAAGAGAGTTGACAGGAAAATAACTCCCACTTTGTCTAACTGAATGATAAACTGTTTTTATGGCACTTATGTAACTGTAGGTGCTTTTTTCATGCCCATTTTTAGGAAAGGAGGGATTAAAGTGGCCAATAGAATAAAAGGTATTACTGTTGAGATTGGTGGAGATACTGCTGGTCTTGATAAAGCCTTAAAAAGTGTAAATTCTACAATCAAAAATACACAGTCACAACTTCGTGATGTGAATAGGCTATTAAAACTTGATCCTTCCAACGCTAAACTTCTTGCACAAAAGCAGCAGTTACTACAAAAGGAAATCTCTGAAACTAGCGAAAAGTTAAATGCCTTAAAAGAGGCAGATAAGCAGGCAAATATTCAGCTAGAAAATGGGGAACTTGGGCAAGACAAATATGATGCCAATCAAAGAGAAATTATTGAAACAGAAAACAACCTAAAGGCCCTGCAGGAAGAAGCAAAAAAAGTATCATCAGCACTATCTGTTTCTATGAAAGAAGCAGGCGATAAAATTAAAGAAGTTGGAGATAAGATCACTGAAGTTGGTAAAGGTCTATGAAAGTCAAAAAGCAACAGGTGGTAAAGATATTACTCAAGCGTTGATTAAGTTTGGAGTATCGGCAAACCCCACTAAACTAAAAAATGATTATGGAAAGGTTGTTAAAACAGCGTTTAAAGGATTAGTGTAACTGATACTCTTAGATGATAACCTTGTGTGTTCTTTTGTTGAGGCCAACACAGATTACAGAGGCTGAAGTAACTTATATTTTAGTACGATCAGTTATTAGTCTCATTCTTTATGTTGTAGGTTCAAAATTAAGCTCGATCTTATTTAAACGTTATCTATTCAAGAATGTTATTGATGTGAAATATCTTGGGTTGAAGAAATCTACTGAAACCAGCCTATATAATGAACATTCACTTATTAATGATATTGAGTTAACAAGCCACGACACTGATGCTCAAATGACAATGATTAATAAGAATGCTATCAAGCCGGAGTATAGGTCGATTGTTGAGGTCACTAATATGTAATGTGAGAAAGTAATTTCTCCTAGTTATTATAGAGACGGAACTGCTCCAGGTAAGCCCAAGGGAATATCAAACATACGTTTGAAATGAAAGATACGCTACACCATCTTCATTTTAACTTCCATCTATTTGGAATCAATGGTAGGTTTTCACCAAGCTATCTACCAACTAATTTGCCTAACTGTTAGTGAAAACAAGGCAAAATAATACATAAACATAATTATGTATATACTAAAAAGGAGTCTGAATAGAGCTCCTTGTCATAGATATAGAATTCTTTGAAATTACAAGTAATAATCCATCTAGGACGTCTAGAGTAGGGGAGGTTGGCTGAATAATGTTTTGCTTGTTGGAAAGGCGTAAGATAAGTACCATCGGACTGTTTAATAGCTTTATTGAGGTCTTTGTTTGCCCCTTTTTCTAATTCCGAGAATACATTAGAAATAAAAAAGAATGCTGTCAAATCAACATTCTTTTTATGTATACCGATAGAAAAATAGTTCATTTTGTTTCTTTAGCTACCCGAAAGCTACCACGCATTGTAATACGAAAAAACTCATTTAAAGAATTAATTTTGTCTCTTTTCAATTTTTTGCATACACTCATTATAACTCTCTATATAATAATTCGAACTATAATATCCTGAAAATCTCAAAAATTTAATAGCTCTTTTATATTGCTTTTGTACTTTCAATTTCTCACCATAGAGAACTAAAAATTCAATTGGGAGTACCTTGGTTGTCCAGCAATATCCCTAATTTATTTACTTTTTGTCATTCCCACTCTCCTTATGCGAACTAACTGTTTCAAACAATTGAAAATCAATTTGGTTAATAAAAATCCATACAATCAGGCAAAAATAGCAACTGAACAAGAAGTTAACAAGATTTTGGTCATTGTTCAAAAACCTTAGAAAATCGAGTAAACAGTTTACTAAATTTTCATTCTTAAAATCCATTTTGTTAATCATAGGAAAAAATTCTTTATTTGAGTTTTCAATGATAGATAATAAATTTCCATTAGATAGAAATAAAAATAGCAATATGACTTTATTATCTTTTAAAAACTTTATAAATCGAGATTTATAAAGTTTATAATGAGTATTTTTAAAAAATGAAAAATTAAATTGGGTATTTAATCCTGCCTCTTCTTGTTGTTTTTTACTTTGTTTTATATATTTAAAACACAAACAACAAGAAGCAAAAAATGCCTCAAAAAAAATAAAATTAGTATATTCCCAACCAGTAGCTGTGAGGACTACAATATCAAATAGCAGTTTAAGAAATGCGATAATTAAAAATTTTATAATCGGACACACAAATTTATCATAAACACTACTCATATTTTCTCTCCTTAAGATATTTCTCTACCATATTATATATTCCGTTTTTATCTTCATCTGTCAAATCATATTCTCTAAGTATTCTCACAATCTCCTCAATTCTATCATATCTTCCATTTAATGCTTCCGTTGTTGTCCCGTTTTACTTTTCGCCAAGCTGTTGCCATATCAGCATTAAATTTAAACGAATTAACACTTGTTACAGCTGAAAAATAATCACGAAATTTCTGATTAAAGGAAAACCCACATTCA
>ERZ773267.2098-NODE-2098-length-10295-cov-18.316602_pt1 | contig 10295 bp, 6 predicted proteins | sample MGYA00511959_ERZ773267 | MGnify/ENA primary metagenome ERZ773267 (study PRJEB29015, sample SAMEA2738165) | human oral metagenome | biome: human oral; feature: human-associated habitat; material: saliva | place: China | collected 2240 ... | reverse complement strand
AGGTGTTTTTTGAGGGCAAGGACATTACAGATCTTGCGCCAAATAAGAGACATATCAATACTGTATTTCAGAAGTATGCTCTGTTTCCACATATGAATGTAGGAGACAATATTGCATTTGGTCTAAAGATAAAAGGCAAGAGCGACCAGTATATCAGAGATAAGATAAAGTATGCGCTAAACCTCGTAAACCTAAGCGGATACGAGAGAAGAAGAATAGATTCTCTATCAGGTGGACAGCAGCAGAGAATTGCCATTGCAAGAGCTATAGTTAATGAGCCTAAGGTTCTTCTGCTTGATGAACCTCTTGGAGCTCTTGATTTAAAGCTAAGGCAGGACATGCAGTACGAGCTTATTAGACTTAAGAACGAGCTAGGAATTACCTTCCTGTATGTAACTCACGATCAAGAGGAAGCTCTTACCATGAGCGATAAAGTCATTGTCATGAACGGTGGCTACATACAGCAGATGGGAACTCCTGAGGAGATATATAACGAGCCGGAGAACGCTTTTGTTGCTGACTTTATTGGCGATAGCAATATCATCGACGCTGTGATGCTAGAGGATAAATATGTAAAGATAGGTGAGACTGTCTTTGATTGTGTAGATACTGGATTCGGAAAGAATAAGCCAGTCGATGTAATGATAAGACCTGAGGATATTATCATCAGAGAGCCTGGCAAAGGTAAGATAGATGGAGTGGTTACACACAATATCTTTATAGGTGTCTACTACGAGATGGAGATTGAGGCAGGTGGATTTACTTGGCTTGCTCAGAATACAACTAGCTTTGCGGTAGGCGAGCATGTGAGTATCGACGTTATTCCTTTCAATATACAAATCATGCACAAGCCTCAGACTAAGGAAGAGGAGGCAATAGAGATAGATGTATAAAAAGCCTTTTGCGATTCCATTCATAGGCTGGATACTCATCGGTACTATTGTTCCGGGACTAGTTATCGCTTTCTATGGATTTACAGATAGGAGCGGAGCTTTTACGATGGATAATGTGACTAGCATTCTCGCACCTGAGCATGCTAAGGCGCTTTGGATGTCGCTACTACTCGCTTTTATCAGTAGTTTAATATGTTTAATAATCTCTCTGCCACTCGCTTTGATTCTTAGAAACAGCAAGCTGAGCAGCAAGGGATTTTTGGTGTTTATTTTCATACTTCCTATGTGGATGAACTTCCTGCTTAGAACTATGGCTTGGCAGGTGCTCTTAGAAAGAGGAGGGCTCATCAATAACTTCTTTGAAAGCATCGGTATGCCTCAGCTTCAGATTATAAATACACCGGTAGCAGTTGTACTAGGCATGGTCTACGACTACCTGCCTTTTATGATACTGCCTATATATAATTCGATGATTAAGATTGAGAATGCAGTTATCGAGGCAGCCTATGATCTTGGTGCGACCAAGGCTAAGGTTTTCAAGGATATCATTCTTCCACTTTCCGTTCCAGGAATAGCTAGCGGCATAACTATGGTATTCGTACCTGCGCTGACAACCTTTGCTATTTCGAACATGCTGGGCGGAGGCAAGATATATTTGATAGGTAATATCATCGAGCAGGAGTTCACAACGACTTCGAACTGGAATCTCGGCTCAGGACTTTCGCTAGTAATGATGATATTCATCTTGGTTACAATGGAGCTGATGTCAAGGCTCGATAAGGATGGGGATGGTGCTTTGATATGAGAAAAATAGGAAGTAAGATTTACCTTGCGCTTATCGTCATGTTCCTGTATCTGCCAATTTTGACGCTAGCTGTATTTTCGTTTAACAAAGCTAAGACTATGGCGGTTTGGTCGGGCTTTTCGCTCAAATGGTATAGAGCCATGCTAGAAAACGACCAGATTATCGAGGCGATAAGAAATACTTTCTCAATTGCCTTTGTTGCAGCTGTGGTTTCAACGCTTATCGGAACATTTGCTTGTCTTGGCATGAACAAAATGAGAAAGAAGTCGCAGAATGTTTTGATGGGTTTAAATAACATTCCGCTTTTAAATGCAGATATAGTTATCGGAATATCTTTGATGATGACCTTCCTAGCATTTAAGATAGACCTTTCGTGGACGACGGTGCTTTTATCCCACATTACCTTTTGCATACCTTATGTAATACTTTCGGTTTTACCTAAGATAAAGCAGCTTAGCCCTAGTGCCTACGAGGCTGCGCTAGACCTTGGCGCAAGTCCGCAGTACGCTTTTTACAAGATTGTCATGCCTGAGATTTGGCCGGGAATTTTCTCAGGATTTCTACTTGCTTTTACGATGTCTGTAGACGACTTTGTTATAACGCATTTCACAAGAGGCGCGGGAATAAATACGATTTCAACTTTGATATATAGCCAGGTTAAGGTTGGAATTAAGCCGACGCTATTTGCGCTTTCGACTGTAATCTTTGTTCTCGTGCTAGTTATACTTGTAATCACGAATATCCTTTCAGGAATAAAGGAGGGCAAGGGCAGATGAGAAAAAGAATAGTTTCGATGCTTCTCGTTTTCGCGCTATGTCTAGGACTTACAGCCTGTGGAGAAAAGGGAGAGCAGGAGGGAAATAACTCTAAGGTTCTCAAGGTTTATAGCCTCGGTGACTACTTTGATCCCGATTTGATAGATGAGTTTGAAAAGGAGACTGGCATCAAGGTCATTTTAGATAACTTTGATACTAACGAAGAGATGTATCCAGTTATGTCAAAGGGAACCGTCAAGTACGACGTGATTTGTGCCTCGGATTACATGATACAAAAGCTTCTCAAGAAAAAGCTTCTAGCAAAGCTTGACTACAAGAATCTACCAAACTTTGAAAACATCGACCAAAGATATATGCAGATTGCATCAAAGTTTGACAAGAACAACGAGTATGCTATTCCTCATACTTGGGGAGTGCTAGGCGTCATGTATAATACCAAGAAGATTCGTCAGGGTGAGATAGAATCATGGAACGACCTGCTCAAAAAGAAGTACGACCAGCAGATTGTTATGCCTGACAGCGTTCGCGATAATTTTGCAATTGCGCTAAAGGCAAAGGGTTATTCGATAAACACAAAGAGCGAAGCAGAGCTCAATAAGGCAACTAAATTCCTTCAGGACCAAAGCCCGCTAGTCTACAAATATTCAAACGATGCAGCTAGAGACCTCGCAATTGGAGGCTCAACTGATATCGCAGTTGTCTGGAATGGTGAGGTTCTTTACTCTAGAGAGGAAAATAGCAATCTAGATTTCGTAATACCAAAGGAGGGGAGCGAGGAGTTTCTGGACATGTGGGCTATACCTGCAAATGCTGAGCATAAGAAAAATGCTGAGAAGTGGATTGACTTCATGATGAGAAAGGAAACTGCGCTCAAAAACTACGATTACCTAACATACACAATTCCAAACAAGGCAGTCATAGAGAAGGTATCAAAGGATGCTGAGAACAAGAAATACATCTTCCCAGACGAAAGCATCATATCAAAATGTGAATCTCTAACGGACCTTGGCACAGAGTATGACGATATGTATAACAAGTACTGGAAGAAATTCAAGTCAAATTAAATTAATCCGTATATAAGTACTAAAAATCCGCCTCGGAGCAGCTCTTTACGAGCATTCCTCCGCAGGCGGTTTATTTTTAAATTATGTGTATGTATTTTTCTAGTTCTTTTTCGAACTCAAGGCGGTGGTGCTTGGTGTAGATTCCTGGGATTCCGCCAGTATGAATCATAACTACGTTTTCACCTTTTTTAATTTCGCCGTTTTGCACCATCTCAAGGATTCCAGCAAAGGTTTTGCCTGTATAGCATGGGTCCATAATTATACCTTCCTTGCTTCCTAGGTAGTAGATTGCATCGCGAACCTCCTTGCAAGGGTTGTTATATGCACCTCTATGATAGTCGCAGGTTAGGTCAAAGTCGCTTTCCTTTGCTTCAAACTTCATTCCGAACTCTTCCTTACAGCTGTTATAGTACTCGATAGCTGTCTTTTCGATTCCGTCTGGGAATGGCTCTATCGCAATGCCGGTGAGTCTAAATCCAAGGTCTTCATTCATCTGACCAGCGAAGAGTCCCATGTACGTTCCCATGCTTCCAACGGTTGTGATAACGCGAGTATCATCTAGCTTCATTTCCTTAAGCTGCTTATCTAGCTCAAGTGCGCAGTCGTAGTATCCGAGCATACCAATATTACTTGAACCACCTGTGCAGATGAAATAAACCTTTTCACCCTTGTCCTCGTATTCCTTAGTAATCTTTGCAAAAGCTTCCTCAGCGACCTCTTGCTTTGTTCTTGTACCGTCGTTATGAACTAGGTAGACATTGCAGTTCATGATTCCGTCTAGGATTAGGTTAGCGGATATTTCGCCTGGGTATTCATCTACAGCTACTATAGCAGATTTTAGTCCAAAGCGAGCTGCTGCTGCGGCAGTAAGTCTACCGTGGTTTGTCTGTGCACCCCCAGTTGTAAGAAGCATGGTAGCTCCTTTATTCAAAGCATCCTTTACTAGATATTCAAGCTTACGAAGCTTGTTTCCACCAGTACCAAGGGCAGTGATATCGTCTCTCTTGAGGTAGAGGTTTATACCTAGATCCTCTGAAACGTTCTTGAGATATGTAATCTGTGAAGGTTGCATCAAAATGTCGACCTTATCGTGTCCGTAAAGCATAGCATAGGCTCCTTTCAGTTAACAAACATCATGTTTTCATATAGATAATACCATACTTTGATATATTTTTTAATACATAGATAATATTTCATAACACTAATAGTAATATTAACTCAGAATGTATATAATATAAGATAATTATGTCGATTAGACTATTTGATTGATAAATTGACTGTTACGAAACGGATGATTTATTAAGATGTGATTAAACAATGGAGGTAACATTATGAAAGCACGCGAATTACTAAACAACCCATTTCTAAACAAAGGAACGGCGTTCACTATGGAGGAACGTAAGGAACTTGGTCTAATTGGACTACTCCCGCCATATGTTCAGACTATAGAAGAGCAGGCTGCACAGACATATGCTCACATGGAAAGAAAGACGACTGATTTGGAAAAACGTCTATTTCTAATGGAAATTTTTAATACTAATCGCACGCTCTTCTACTATCTATTTTCTCAGCACCTAGAGGAGTTTAACCCTATTGTATACGATCCAACAATTGCTGACACTATAGAAAACTATAGTGATCTCTTTGTAGACCCTCAGTATGCGGGATATCTAGATATAAATCATCCCGAGAATATTGAAGAAACCCTAAAAAATGCTGCAGGAGATCGCCATATTCGTCTAATTGTTGTTACAGATGCTGAGGAAATCCTAGGAATTGGCGATTGGGGAACAAATGGTGTGGATATTTCAGTAGGAAAGCTTATGGTTTATTCTGGAGCAGCTGGAATTGACCCTGCTACTGTACTGCCTCTAGTGATAGATGCTGGAACAAATCGCAAGGCCCTCCTTGATAATCCTAATTACTTGGGAAATCGTCACGAGCGTGTTACGGGTGAAGCATATTACGATTTTATTGACAAGTTTGTACAGACTGCGGAGAAACTCTTTCCAAAACTATATCTACATTGGGAGGATTTTGGACGCTCAAACGCAGCTAATATCCTTGAGAAATATCGCAAAAAAATACCTACTTTCAACGATGATATTCAAGGAACAGGTATAGTAACTCTAGGAGGGCTATATGGTTCATTGGAGATTTCGGGAGAAAAGCTAACAGATCAGATTTATGTATGCTACGGTGGTGGCACAGCTGGTGCTGGAATTGCATCACGTGTACATAGAGAAATGATAAACGAAGGACTTTCAGAGGATGAAGCTTACAAGCGTTTCTTTATGGTAGATAAGCAGGGGCTTCTATTTGACGATATGGATGACCTAACACCTGAGCAAAAGCCTTTTGCAAAGAAGCGTTCTGACTTTGCTAATCCAGATAAGTTGACAAGCCTACTAGAAGTAGTTAAGACTGTTAAGGCTACAATTTTAGTTGGAACATCAACAAATCCGAATTCGTTTACAAAAGAAATTGTTGAGGTTATGTGTGAAAACTCAGCACATCCAATGATTTTCCCACTTTCAAATCCAACAAAGCTTGCTGAAGCAAAGGCTGAAGATCTCATAAAATGGTCAGATGGAAAAGCATTCGTTGCAACAGGTATACCTGCTGATACTGTTTCATATAAAGGTGTAGATTATGTCATCGGACAGGCTAATAACGCTTTGATATATCCAGGTCTTGGACTTGGAATGCTAGCATCAGAGGCTAGTCTTTTGACAGATAAAATGATTGGTGCAGCAGCTCGTGCGCTAAGTGGAATCATAGATATGAAAAAACCTGGTGCTCCTGTATTGCCACCATTTAAGTATGTTGCAGAGGTTTCAATTAAGGTTGCTGAAGCTGTTGCAAAGATGGCTCAAGAACAGGGACTTGCGCGTTCTGAGGAGAAGGATATGGCTAAGGCTGTACGAGAGCTTAAGTGGTATCCTAAGTATCGTTAGTATTTATATGTTGTACAAAGTGTGCCGAGAAAGATATAGCTTGGCACACTTTAGTACAAAGAAGGTGTTCTATGAATATATTATTAACCTCTATGGAGAGTATAATTCCTATAATAGTTATAATTGTCTTAGGATATGTTCTTCAGAACCGTGGATGGTTTGCGGAAAGCTTCGGAGCCAATCTATCACGCCTTATTATGAATGTAGCACTTCCTGCATCAATTTTTGTTTCAGTTATGAAATATTTGACGCTAGATAAGTTAATCAGCCTTTCAGGTGGCTTACTCTATACATTTGGAACATTCATATTAGGCTACATAGTAGCTTTCATCACTGTTAAGGTGTTCAAGGTTAGACCAGGACGCAGGGGTACGATGATTAACACATTTGTGAATGCAAATACAATTTTTATCGGTTTGCCTCTAAATATTGCTCTATTTGGAAATGAGGCACTTCCGTATTTCTTGATTTACTATATTACAAATACAGTTTCGACATGGACATTAGGTGTCTATCTGATGACAAGTGATAGCAAGACAGGGAAGAAGACGGATGCTAGCAAGTTCGATTGGAAGAAGCTGCTTCCTGCACCACTGGTAGGATTTCTAATCGCACTAGCGTTTTTGGTTATCAAAATCCCAGTGCCTAGCTTTGCAACAAGTACGCTTACATATATAGGAAATCTAGTCACTCCGCTATCTCTACTTTATATAGGTATTGTTCTTTCAAAGGCAGGACTAAAGACTATAAGCCTAGATAGAGATACCATTATTACCCTAATCGGAAGATTTGTACTTGGACCTGCCGTTATGATTGCACTTCTTTCTTTAACAGCGAAGGGAATGGCTACAGCAGAATACAAAACCTTTGTCATTCAATCTGCAGCACCAGCACTTGCAGTTTTGCCAATCCTGGCGCATCAGGGCGATGGAGATGTAGAGTTTTCGACAAATGTTGTGACATTAAGTACAATTCTATTTGCAATCGTTATACCTATTGTTGATATTATCTTAGGATAGAGAAATTTTAAGAATAAGCTAATTGGAAATCTAGCACCTGAGAAGGTGCTTTTCCTATTTGTACTTGATTTTGTTGCAATGTCACCTATGATGCTTTATTATTACATCTTGAACAATGAATTAGATCAAAACAAGATTGTCACATCTTTTACAGACAAGTTAGACCATATTAATCAGACTTAAATAACAGGAGAGAAGTATGCTAGAGTTAAAAAATATAACAAAGATATATAATAGCGGCGCAGGTGTGCAAAAGGCACTTGATAATGTCTCCGTTTCATTTGCCGGTCACGAGTTTGTATCCATACTTGGAGCAAGCGGTAGCGGTAAAACTACGCTTCTCAATTTGATAGGTGGACTTGATGTATACGATGAGGGAGATATGATTGTAGACGGCATTTCGACAAAATCCTTCAGGGATAAGGATTGGGATAGCTATAGAAACAGTACAATTGGATTTGTATTTCAAAGCTATAACCTGATCAGCCATCTTTCTGTGCTAGAAAATGTCAAGCTAGCTATGTCGATTTCAGGTATATCAAATAGGAAAAGCAAGGAAAAGGCAACCGAGGTTCTAAAGAAGGTAGGTCTTTCAGAGCATATGAACAAGAGACCTAATCAGCTATCTGGTGGACAGATGCAGAGGGTTGCCATTGCACGTGCACTTGTTACAGATCCTAAAATTATCCTGGCAGATGAGCCAACGGGCGCATTAGATAGCAGCACGAGTGCGCAGATTATGGATCTTATTAAGGAAATAAGCAAAGATAAGCTTGTAATAATGGTTACTCATAACCCTGAGATTGCACAAAAGTATAGCGACCGTATAATTCGCCTTTCTGATGGAGTGATTATAGAGGATACTGCGCCGAATACGAAAAATGATAATAGTGAGTATAATTCGCCAAGGACATCTATGTCCTTTGTTCAGGCAATAAACTCTAGCTTCAAAAACCTTTTGACAAAGAAGGTGAGAACAGTACTTACTACTATTGCAGCAAGCATTGGAATTATAAGCATTGCAACGGTTATGGCTATTTCATCTGGAATGAATAGCTATATCAAAACAACGCAGGAGGACACGATCTCAACCATGCCTGCAACAATCTCTGCAGTAGATTATAAAAAGGTTCTTAGAACAAGTCCTAGCAAGACAAAGCCTAGCAAGGAAATTAAGCTTGCAGACGCAGGAAGCATTCATTTAAATAGATACACTGAAAATGCTCTAGGTGGAAATGATGGCGATTTTATCTCTTACATGAAAAAGCATGCAGGCAAGTACTACAAGAGCCTCGAATATAGCACTGGGTATATGCTTAAGGCTTTGATTAAGGACGAAAACGGCAAAATACAGCCTGTTAAGGAAAACGAAGTTAGGACGATATTTAATACAATAAGTAACTTCGCTGTACTTCCAGCTGATGAAAAGACCATAACAAATGACTACGACATATTAGCGAGCAAAACAGGAAAGTTCAAATATCCTGGAGAAAATGAAGCAATACTATTTGTCTCTGCAGAGGGAACTCTAAATGAAAATCAGCTTGCATTGCTTGGATATAGTGGCAGAAAGAGTGTTAAGCCTGAAGAAATCGTAGGAAAGAAGTTTAAGATACTAAATAATAATCAGTATTTCCGTCAGTTTGGCGATGTCTTTGTGCCAAATGAAATAACAGAAAGCCTTTACGATGAAGGCAAGGAGCTTGAAATCATTGCAGTAATGAGGCTTAATGACAGCTCTAAGAACTCTTTCAATGGGCTTATTGGATATAACAGAGATTTTCTAGATAGCATGCTAAAAATGGAAAAGGATTCTGATATTGTAAAGGCTCAGCAGGAAAGCAGGAGTAAGAACCTCATAGGTGGAAGCGGTGATTCGCTTACAGACGAAGGCTATCAAGAAATAATGCAGCAGCTTGGAGGAGATAGCACACCTAAGAGTATAAGCTTTTATGCAAAGACCTTTGATGATAGGGAAGCGGTGATAAGCACACTAACAAAGTTTAACAAGGAAGTAGAAAAGAAATACGGAAAAGATACCGATAATTATCAAAGGTATGCGATTTCATATACGGATACAGCAAAGCTGATAACCAAGGCCTTTGGAGATATCATAAATTCGATAACCTTTATTCTTATCGCATTCTCTGCAATTTCACTTCTAGTTTCATCAGTAATGATAGGAATACTGATTTACGTATCAGTTGTCGAAAGAACAAAGGAGATTGGAATTCTGCGTGCTCTAGGAAGCAGGAAGAAGGATGTTTCAAGAATATTTAATGCAGAGGCTGCAATCCTTGGATTTACATCGGGAGTCTTGGGCGTTGCAGTAGCCAGCGCGCTTACAGTTCCAATTAATAAGCTTGTAGCAAAATCCCTAGATATAAGCGGTTTTAATGCTAGCGTTAGCGTATCAACAGCTGTATCACTAATAGTTCTAAGCGTTGCACTTACTTTGATAGCTGGATTTATACCATCTAGAATTGCAGCAAAAAAGAACCCAGTTGAAGCTTTGCGAACAGAGTAAAAATTTTTTATTCCATTTCATAAAGAATTCATAAATACAACTTAATATGGTAGACAAGAGGGATATTTACTTGGGAGATTAGGCTAGAATTATAGGTTCCGAGGGGTTGGAATCTGGACAGTACCAGAGCCGTTGAGTCGGTGACTAAGTGGAGGACATTATGACTAAGAATGCATTAGCATATATCAGCAGAAAGAGGAACAGAAGCTTGATTGCATTTATTCTCATAGCTTTGGTGCTGTCATCTCTTTATT
>ERZ773267.2095-NODE-2095-length-10303-cov-3.057670_pt1 | contig 10303 bp, 5 predicted proteins | sample MGYA00511959_ERZ773267 | MGnify/ENA primary metagenome ERZ773267 (study PRJEB29015, sample SAMEA2738165) | human oral metagenome | biome: human oral; feature: human-associated habitat; material: saliva | place: China | collected 2240 ... | reverse complement strand
CCGCCTGTCAATGCCGCTGTGCCGCAGCCCGTGATCTCCCGTGCTTTCCTGCAGGCGGCGCCGATGGCAGCGGCAAGCCCTTGATGAAAGGCAAGGGACAGGAGGTCGCTCGGTTCTTTTTGCAGACGATGCTGCAGCAGATGGCGGAACAGATTGTTCGAGGAGAGCAGGAAGCGTCCGTCCAGAGGGGCGAGGGGATCGTTTCCTGCTTTTGCCTTTTCGATCGCACCGGACGCTTTCCAGTCGGAGAGCAGGGCATCTGCCTGGAAAGCTTTTCCGTCCTTTTCGGCAGCTTCCGCTGCAGATTGCAGGTATACGGCAGCTTCGCCCTCGTAGGTGGAGAAGCGACGGATGCCGAGCATGGCGCTGACGGCATCGAAGAGACGGCCCGCGCTCGTCGAAACCATCGTGTTCAAGCTATGCTCCCGTTGGAAAAGGATGGAGGAGGTTTCTTTTTCGGTGGCAAGACCGAGCTTCTGACTGAGGGAGACGGCATCTTTTGTGCCGCAGACGGAATGGAGCAAGGAGACGGCGAGCCGCCAGCCTTCACGCGAAGCAAGGTCGCCTCCCACATGGAAGAAGGGGGCGATGGAGCCGAGACGTAAAAAATCGCGCGTCGTTGCCAGCATGATCTCTCCGCCCCAGATGGTCTCATCCGTGCCATATCCTGTGCCATCGAAGCTCACGCCGATCACGGGATCGAGGTAATCGTTCTCTGCCATGACGGAGAGTATATGCGCGTGATGGTGCTGCACTTTGAAGACGGGCAGGCCGAGCGTTTCTGCAAAGCGTCTTGTTTCATAACGCGGGTGCAGATCGGCGGCGACGGCGGCGGGAGAGATGGCGAGGAGCCGTTCCATTCGCGGCAGGGCTTGGCGCAAGGCTTGAAGGGTGCGCAGATCACTCATGTCGCCGAGATAGGGAGAGGGGTAGAAGAGCGTGTTCTTGGCCAGGCAGAAGGTGTTCTTGAGTTCGCCGCCGATGCCTAGCACAGAGCCTTGAAACTCGGCGGAAACCATCAGGGGGAGTGGCGCGTAACCGCGACTGCGTCGGATCATGTAAGGTGCGCCGTCGAAGAAGTCCATGACGGTATCATCGGCACGCAGGCGGATCTCGCGGTCGTGGGAGAGGATGAGGTCGGCGATGGAGGAAAGCGCCTCAACCGCATCCTCGTCCGTGCGGCAGATTGGCGCGCCCGTAGGGTTGCCGCTCGTCATGACGAGACAGTCCGTGAAGTCCTCCAAGCCGTCGGGCAGAGAAAAGAGCAGGATGTGCAGTGGTGTGTAGGGCAGCATGGCGCCGAGGGACGGCAGATCCGGTGCGACGCTTGCGGCGATCTCGCCGCAGCCGCTCTTGGGCAGCAGCAGGATGGGCTTTTGATGGTTGTCCAAGTGTGCTTCTTCTGCGCTGTTGATGCGGCACTCGCGCCGCACGGCGTTGGGATCGCGCATCATGACGGCGAAAGGCTTCTGTGGCCGGTGCTTGCGTTCGCGCAGTTTCCGAACGGCGCCTTCGCTTTTTGCATCGCAGGCGAGATGGAAGCCGCCGATGCCCTTGACAGCGACGATGCCGCCCGCTTGCAGCACGCGCCGTGCGCTGGTAATCGCGGCATGATCTCGCTCGTCACCATCCAGAAGAAAGACACGAGGGCCGCAATTGTTGCAGCAGACGGGCTGCGCATCGTAGCGGCGCGTTTCGGTGTGCGTGTACTCGAAGCGACATTCGTCGCACATAGGAAAAGCCCCCATGCTCGTGCGTTCGCGGTCGTAGGGCATAGCGTCGAGGATCGTGAGGCGAGGCCCGCAGGATGTGCAGTTGATGAAGGGATGGAGATAACGGCGATCGGTTTTGTCGAAAAGCTCTGCCCGGCACTTCGGGCAGATGGCGATGTCCGGGGATACGAAGACATCGCCGCTCTCATGGGCGCTTTCGATGATCTGGAAATCGGGAAACGATGAGGTTTCCTCCACGGAATCCTGCAGGATTTTCAAGATGACAGCGCGCTCAGGCGGCTCTTCCTCGATTGTTCTTATGAACTCTTGCAGGGATTGTTTCGTGCCTTGGGCGCGAACCTCGACGTAGGATCCCTTGTTGCAGACATTGCCAGTGATGCCTAGGGTATCTGCCGTGCGGCTGACGAAGGGACGGAAGCCGACGCCTTGCACGATGCCGAAGATCCTTATTCTGCTTGTCTGCCACGTTGTTTTTTCTGTCATGGGAAAGGGAAAGCCTCCTCCGTCGCGATGATATCCTTTAGCGATTATACCACGTCGCCCGAGAAAGTTCCTGCTTTTGACAAGATTTTGCTGGACAGGAGGAAAAAGACATGGTATGATAACGCCATAAGAGGATATTTTGGCAACGTCGCCGTATAGCATTGCATTCCGTCTCTGCGCGGGAATGCTTGCTGTGCGGTTTTTTTGTGCCCTGCTCTTGCGGCGCGAAGAAGTTGCCCGTGCGAGGAAAAGGATGGTTGAAATGGAAGATTTGTTGTATGTGATTCCGGCAAATTCCGAGAAAAAAGAAATTGTTCGCCTTTTGCAGGCGCATCCTGAAATTAAGTTTGTTTCTCTCGTCGGCATCGATCTTGCAGGAAATGATACTGACGAGAAGATACCGATGCGCATCTTTCTCAAGGACATGGATGATTTCTACAATGGAACGGCTGTGCAGACGGACGGTTCGTCCGTCGTCTTGACGGGCATCGCCGTCTTGAACAACGCGAAGGTCGACATGCCGATCGATCCCGAGGCGAATTGGTTCATCGACTACAATCTGGAGCATTTCGATGAGGAGACGGGCAAGCCAATCGGCACCTTGCGCATCCCGTCCTTCCTCATCCACGACGGCAAGCGCGTCGATTCGCGCGCCATCTTGAAGGATACGCTGGTTTATCTGAAAAAAGAACTCATGCAGATGTTCAAGGAGCATCCGCATGTTTCCGGTCTTGAGCATATCGATGGTTCGAAGATTGTCGACTTCCAGTTCACTTCGGCGACGGAATTGGAGTTCTGGGTCAAGACGCCGCTCGAAGAGACGAATGTCGAGGAGCTTTCGGCCTCCCAGGTCATGCAGGAGCAGTATTGGCAGCGCACGCACGGCGCTGTGCGCACCGCCTTGGAGCAGGCTGTCATGCTGCTCGACCGCTATGGCCTGCAGGTGGAGATGGGGCACAAGGAGGTCGGCGGACTCAAGGCACAGATTGATGAGTCCGGCAAGATGACGCATGTTTGCGAGCAGATCGAAGTCGATTGGCGCTTCGCTGATGCCTTGCAGGCGGCGGACAACGAGCTGATCGTGCGCACGATGGTGCGTGAAGTCTTTCGCGAGAATGGTCTTGAGGTGAACTTCAAGGCGAAGCCGATGATCGGTCTTGCAGGCAACGGCGAGCATACGCATTTCTGCATCGCCGCTGTCATGGAGGACGGGAAGGTGCACAACCTTTTCACGCCGCAGGATATGAGGAAGGATTATCTGAGTGCCGTTGGTTATGGTGCGATCATGGGGCTCCTGAAGAATTATGAGGTCATCAACCCTTTCGTGTCGGCGACGAATGATTCCCTCAACCGTCTGAAGCCTGGGTTTGAAGCACCCGTCTGCATCGTCACGTCGCTCGGCAGCACGCCGGAGATACCTTCGCGCAACCGCACGATTCTCGCAGGCTTGATTCGCGATCTGGCAAATCCCTATGCGACGCGCTTCGAGCTGCGTGCCTGCAATCCGTACTCCAATATATACCTCGTCTTGGCTGCCGTTTATTCCGCCGTGCTCGATGGCGTGAAGATGGCGATCCATCATTCTACGCAGGAGCTTCTGGCGGAACTCTCCAAGGAGGCGGGAGCGGAAGGATTCTATCTTGAGAAGGATCGCGCCTATCGGAGTGAGATTGACGTATTCGAAGATTATACCGAAAGGGAAAGAAATCGTCTTTTCGGCGCACCGCCGGCGACGGTATGGGAAAATATGCAGGGTTTCGAGAACCATCCAGAGAAGGTCGCTGCCATCACGGTGGGCGGAGCCATGCGTCCGCAGATTATCGAAGCGTTCAAGGCAGGCGCTCTTCTGCGCTGGAAGACGGAGCTCATCAGCCGCATCATCCCAGAAAATCGCGACATCGTGCGCAAGGCGAAGGAAGTGCAGGCGACCTTCGTGACGGATCAGGATTCCTACAACTGGAACAAGATCAACGGCATCCGCTCGTATCTCGCGAAAGACAGCATCGACGAGAAATCGCTCTTCACGCTCCTCATCAAGGCGCTCAACGAAGGCGACTACGCTGCAGCTTCGAGCCTGCAGGTGGAGATGTACGATAAGATCGAAGAGCTCAAAGCGCTCTATGACGCTTATGTAAAGAACATGATCTGATGACTTGCCGCACATGAAAGAAGCGCCTTTGCTGGCGCTTCTTTCATGTGCAGATGAGGGATCGTATCCTTGCTGGATTTTTGCTCAATAAATGTGATACGTTTTCCAGGGAATCTGCTCGATCTTCACCGTTTTCAAAAAATCGACGATATCTTTCCTGCCATAGTAGCGTGGGTTGCCGTCTCTGTCCTGCGACATCAGGATGATGGGCATGTTGCGGAAGAAGGGCGCGATCTCGCTGCGGAACGCTACAGCGCGCGCTGTGTATTGCGTGACATGAGGCTTGACGACGACGATGGCGAAAGTCACACCCTGCTCGATGATGACTGCGCCATGAACCTTGATCATGGGATTCCTCCTTTACGGGAACTGGACTATGCCGCTCATATATTCTGAGAGTGTATCAGCAAGAAATTGAAAAGGCAACGGGAAAGCAAATGACATTTTTTATTGTAAAAGACTTTGCAAGTATTGACAATCCCAAATAAATAGAGTTAATATAAAGATGAAAACAACATATTGTTGGAAACAGGTGTCGCAAGACTTAATAGGGAATCCGGTAGAAGCCGGAGCGGTCCCGCCACTGTAAGAGGAGTCCTTCATAAAAGGCCACTGGAGAAATCTCTGGGAAGGCATGAAGGTATGATGAATCTGAGCCAGGAGAACTGCCTGTTTTGACATCACCGTTGGCGTTTTTTGCGCCAGTACCTGCGAGCGATAGGTAGGGGATTTTGCCGTTTATGGCGGGTTCTCCGGCGCAGATTGCACCGGATTTTTTATTGGAGAAAGATATTCTGCGTGAACGACATGCAGAAACCTTTTTCGGAAAAGCCCGTTAAGCAAGATGCAGAAACCGCCCTCCGCTGCAGGGCGGTTTTTGTTGTATTCCGTATTATTTCAAGGGAGGCTGTGGAAGTATGAGCAATGAAACAAAAGGCCAGGACGAGAATCTTGACCTGCAGGCCATCTTGAAGAAGGCCGAACAGCAAACGAGTTTCCCCGATGTGCCGCTCGATGAATTCGAGCCGCCGACGTATGATGAATGGAAAGAGGCATGCGTCGAACTCTTGAAGGGGGCGCCCTTCGAGAAGAAGATGTTCACGAAGACGTACGAGGGCATTACATTCGAGCCGATGTACACGCACAAGATGACGGATGAGATTCTGCCGAGAACGGACTTTCCGGGCATGGACAATTTCCTGCGCGGTGCGCGCCCGAACGGCTACATCGAGCAGCCTTGGGGAATCGCGCAGTCGTGCGATGAGACGCTGCCCGAGGAGAACAACGAACTTTTGCGCCGTGAGGTGGATAAGGGGTCGACCATTTACAACATCCGACTGGACTCGGCGACGCTCCTCAACAAGGATGCCAAGGATGCCGAAAAAATCGGCGATGAGGGATGCAGCATTACGACAGTTGAGGATATGCACACGACGCTCAATGGCTTGAAACTCGATCAGCATCCTCTTTACATCTATGCGGGAGCTTCGTCCCTGCCGATGCTTTCCCTCGTCGCGGCGTCCGTCAAGTCCGACGGCGGCGAGCTGGCGAAGCTCAGCGGCTTCGTGGGAGCGGATCCCTTGGGCGAACTGATTCAGCGTGGCGAGAACTATGCTGCCCTGCCGCAGCTTTACGATGAGATGGCGGAAGCGGCGCTTTGGACGAAGCAGTATGCGCCGAAGCTTCGGACGATCATGGTGCGAAGCGATGCTGTTTCGCGTGGCGGCGCCAATGACGTGCAGGAGGTTGCTTCGACGCTTGCTGTCGGCGTTGCTTATCTGCGCGCACTCATAGAGCGTGGTCTTACGGTGGACGAGGCAGCGAACCAGATGATGTTCGGCTTCTCGATGGGGGCGAACTTCTTCCTGCAGATCGCCAAGCTCCGCGCGGTACGCCCAATCTGGGCGCAGATCGTCAAGGCGTTCGGCGGCGGCGAGGATGCGCAGCGCATCCATGTCCACGCACGCCCGGCGCTCTTTTTCAAGACGGTTTACGATCCTTACGTCAACATGCTGCGCAATACGACGGAGATCTTCTCCGGCGTCGTCGGCGGGCTTGACTCCTTCGAGAACGCTCCGTTCGATGAGCCGATTCGTAAGGGCGATGAGTTCTCGCGCCGCATTGCGCGCAACGTGCAGGTCATGCTGCAGGAGGAGTTCGGCCTGATGCAGCCGATCGATCCTGCGGGAGGATCGTGGGCAGTGGAAACGCTGACGAAGGAAATCCAGGAAAAGATCTGGGCGGAGTTCCAGGCGATCGAGGGCAAGGGCGGCATCGTCAAGGCGCTCGAAACGGGCTATGTGCAGGAGGAAGTGGGCAAGACGCTTGCGGAACGCTTCAAGAGCCTCGAATTGCGCAGGGATCGCATCGTTGGCAACAACATGTATCCGAATATGACGGAACAGCTTCTCGACCCGCGTACGGAGGATACGGCAGAACTTCTGGAGAAGCGCAAGAAGGATGTCGAAGCCTACCTTGCCGATGTGGATGAGGCGTTCAAGAGGGATTGCCTCGCAGCGCTGAAGAGCGCGGGCAGGGGGGAGAAGGCGGAGGCTGCGGTCAAGGCCGCGAAAGCAGGCGCGACGATCGCCGAGCTTCGCGAGGCTCTGCAGACGGACGCGACACCCGAAAAGATCACCGCCATTGAAGCGCATCGCTGGAGCGAACGCTATGAGGCGCTGCGCCGCATCACAGAGGAGTATTCCGCAAGCCATGACGGTGACAACGTGAAGATCTTCCTCGCGAACATGGGACCCATTCCGCAGCACAAGGCGCGCGCCGATTTCTCTACGAGCTTCCTGCAGGTCGGGGCCTTCCAAGTGCTCCTGAACGATGGATTCCAGACGACGGATGAGGCGGCGGCTGCTGCGAAGGAATCCGGCGCAGATGCTGTCGTCATCTGCTCGACCGATCCGACGTATCCAGAGATCGTGCCCGAGCTTGCGCCGAAATTGCGCGCGGCATTGCCTGAAGCGACGATTTTCCTCGCAGGCGCCGCGCCGAAGGATCTGGAGCCGATTTACCGCGAAGCGGGCGTAGATGACTTCATTTCCGTGCGTGCCAACTGCTACAAGACGCTGCAGTTCCTGCAGAAGAAGAAAGGAATGATTCAGTGATGGCACAGAACCCTGATTTTACGAAAATCAACCTTGAGGGTGCGCCCGCCCATCAGGATGCGGATTGGCGCAAGCGCCTTGAGGCTTCCACGGGCATGAGTTATGACTCGCTGATCGAGAGCACGATGGAGAAGATTCCCATCAAGCCGTTCTACAATCACGACGAATATGACCACATGAACCACTTGGAGTTTGCGAGCGGCATACCGCCGTGCCTCCGGGGACCGTATTCGACGATGTACGTCTTCCGTCCTTGGACGGTGCGCCAGTACGCAGGATTCTCGACGGCGGAAGAGTCGAACGCTTTCTATCGCAGAAACCTCGCGGCTGGTCAGAAGGGACTTTCCATCGCCTTCGATCTGCCGACGCATCGTGGCTACGACGCTGATAATCCGCGCGTGATCGGCGATGTCGGCAAGGCGGGCGTCTCGGTTTGCTCGATGCTCGACATGAACATTCTTTTTTCGGGCATTCCGCTCGATCAGATGTCCGTTTCCATGACGATGAACGGCGCCGTTCTGCCGATTCTCGCGTTCTTCATCCAGTCAGGCGTCGAGCAGGGCGTCGACAAGAAGATCATGGCGGGTACGATCCAGAACGATATTCTGAAGGAATTCATGGTGCGCAACACGTACATCTATCCGCCGGATATGTCGATGCGCATCATCGGCGATATCTTCGAGTACACGACGAAGTACATGCCGAAGTTCAACAGCATCTCCATCTCGGGCTACCACATGCAAGAAGCGGGAGCGACGGCGGACATCGAGCTCGGCTACACGCTCGCCGATGGTCTTGAGTACATCCGCACGGGCATCAAGGCAGGGCTTCCAATCGATGCTTTTGCAAAGCGCCTGTCGTTCTTCTGGGCGATTGGCAAGAACTACTTCATGGAAATTGCCAAGATGCGCGCAGCGCGCGTCCTCTGGGCGAAGATCGTCAAGTCGTTCGGCGCGGAGAATCCCAAGTCCATGGCGCTGCGCACCCACAGCCAGACCTCCGGCTGGAGCCTGACGGAGCAGGATCCGTTCAACAACGTGGAGCGTACCTGCATCGAGGCGCTGGCGGCGGAACTGCTACAGGCACTGGAGCCCGAACGCGAGGTGGTGGTGGGACGGGAACTCACCAAGCGCTTCGAGCAGATCGTGCGCATGCCGCTGTCCGCACTGCCCGACTGGCTGCAGGCCGATGCCAACCATTGTCGGGGCGAGTTCGCACTGCTGGTCTTTGGCCCGCCAGCTCGGCCGGAGAGTGACGAGGCTGCCGAGTCAGCACCCAGCGCGCTGGGGCTGAAGGCCATGCAGGTGCTGAGCGAGACGATGCCGCCGCGTCAGGCCGCCAAGCTGGCAGCGCGCATCAGTGGCGACAAGGCGGACAGGCTGTATCAGAGCGCCCTCAAGGACAAGTAAGCGCTCACAACGAGTGTCCTGCTATTGGCGCGAGACCCCCGGCTTGTGTCCGGTGCGCTCACCAATGTCGGCGGCCACGGCGCGTGCATCGGCCTCGTCGGCATAGGGCCCCAGCAGCACACGATACTGGTCGCCTCGCTGCACCAGCTCCACCGGCGGGTCGGACGGGGTGGAGCGCGCCATCTGCTCGCGCTGCACGCGCAGGGCATTGTCCAGCTGGCGGAACACGCCCAGCTGCAGGAACCAGCCGCTGTCGCCTTCGGCGGCACGACGGGCTCGGGCTGACGCCGGGGCCGAGGCCGGAGCTTGAACCTGGACCTTGGCCGGAGCCGGGGCCGCAGCGTGGGTCGAAGCCATCATCGAGGCGGCGGTCTGCGTCCTGGCCGAAGGCCGGTTTGGAGTCAGGTCTGCACCCTGCCCTCCAGGGGCAGCCCGCCGGCTCTCGGAAGTCATCGCTTCCGCTGTCGGGAAGGCGTCACCACCTTGGCCGCCGTTGTCCACCGTCAGGGCGGAAGGTCCTGGATCACCGCTGTTGCTGCTCGCCACGCCGGCGCGTTCATCCGCCCGGGGCGCCTCCGCCGGAGCAAGCTCCTTGTCCGCACGGTCCCCTTCATCCCCTGGCAGGTCCAGTTCGGCGGTTGCGAGCGAGATCGCCGGCAGCGTCCGGACCTGACCGGGAACTGCCTTGACAGCAGGCTGGGCGGTCAGCGTGCGCCCCTTGGCGGCATCGGCGGGATTCAGCAGTTCCACTTCGACCTTGGCGTGGCCCTGCCCCACATAGCCCAGCTTGCTGGCCGCCAGGTAGGACAGGTCGATCAGCCGCCCGCGCAGGAACGGCCCCCGATCGTTGACGCGCACGACCACCGCACGACCGTTGTCCAGGCGCGTGACGCGCGCGTAGCTGGGCAGCGGCAGCGTCGGGTGGGCGGCCGTCATCTGGTACATGTCGTAGGTTTCACCCGTGGACGTGGGCTTGCCATGAAAGCGCTGCCCATACCAGGACGCCACGCCCTGTTGCTTGTAGGGCTTGCGTTCGGTCATGGGCGCAAAGTCCTGCCCCATCACCCGATAGGGGCGGTTGGCCCGGGCCAGCAGTGGTTCATGTTTCGGCACCGGGTCGGGCTCGCGCATCAGGCGGGCCACCCGCTGCGGGTCCGGCTTGCCGGGACCGTCATCCAGATAGTAGCCGCCCCCCGACGGGTTGCCGCTGGCGCAGCCTGAGGACAGGCAACCCAGCAAGGCGGCCGCACTCACCGACACCCACCAGCCCGGCCGGTTCTTCACTGTAGACACTCGTTCGATACTCCCCGGAACCTTCCGGTCCGTCAATTGCGCGGGCTGTCGGCTCCGCCCGTACCGGACGGCGGAATCTCTCCCTGGCGCGGCTTGCGCAGACTGTTGGCAAACAGGCGG
>ERZ773267.2086-NODE-2086-length-10334-cov-3.436229_pt1 | contig 10334 bp, 8 predicted proteins | sample MGYA00511959_ERZ773267 | MGnify/ENA primary metagenome ERZ773267 (study PRJEB29015, sample SAMEA2738165) | human oral metagenome | biome: human oral; feature: human-associated habitat; material: saliva | place: China | collected 2240 ... | reverse complement strand
TGCGTTCGGGCTTTGCTCGCACCATTGCGCAGGCTCGCCAGATGGTTGTACACCGTCACATTATGGTTGACGGTGTGCGCGTGGATCGTCCTTCGTTCCGCGTCAAGCCCGGTCAGCTGATTCACGTTCACCCGAAGTCTGAGAAGACCACTCCTTTCCAGGTCGCAGCTGCGGGCGAGAACCAGGCAGTTCTGCCTGAGGTTCCGGCATACCTGAACGTCGAAATCGAGAAGCTGCACGCTAAGCTCGAACGCGCCCCCAAGCGCGAAGAGATCCCTGTGGTCTGCGATGAGCAGCTGGTTGTTGAGTACTACTCACGCCTAGCATAATCTCGAATTTTCGAGAAGGGTAACCCCTACCTACGGTTCGGCTGTAGGAGGGGTTATTTTTTTATTGCATAATGTCTTGTGTGCTATTACCGGTTTAATAGACGGTACAACATTTTATTGAAGGTGTTTACTTGCTTCGGAACCCAAAATTCAGGTCGGTGGTGTATGACTAAACCTGAGGATTATTCCTTGATGTTACATCTTATGCATGTTTTATAGAGTTTGATGAGGGTAATAAACGTGGAATCTGAACTGTAACGAGATGCCGCAGGAAGTGTAAATTTTTTATAAAACCCCTGGTAGAGCTGTATATTTTGACGACAAGCGGCGTTCAAAATGGGCATGCACAAGGTTTTTCATTTATGATGGAGTAAGCCGTGGGTACGGTTTTTCCGTGTGCTCGCTTCAAAACTCGTTTCTCGCGGGCGCCCACTGTGTTTTACTGGTTGATATAGGAAAGAGGTCGTGATGAGTGGTGGAGACATTGCAGGTCTGATAGCTGCCGGTGTTTTCGCAATTCTTGTGGCGTTACTTGCTTTACCTATTATTCGCCTGACTAAAGTTTTCGATGAACTTATCGTGACCATTCGTTCGCTCAACCAGAGCACATCACCTTTGATCGACGAAGTTACTAAAACAGTCGTTACCACGAATGAGCAGCTTGAGAAGGTAGACGGTATCACCTCTAACGTATCCGATGCTTCCGCGAACGTTTCTGCCCTGTCTTCTTTGGTGACCTCAACTGTGGGGCAGCCCCTTATTAAAGTTGCTTCGTTCTCATACGGTGTCCGTCAGGCATTCCGCGGTAAGAAGCCTGGTGACGACGATCGTGCAGCTGGTACTTCACAGGGAGGTGAACAGTAATTGGGTTTATTTCGGTCAGTTCTTCTTGTGGGAGCGGGCGCGGCGGTAGGCTATTTCGCGTCAAAACGTGCCAGCGCATCGCCCGAAAAGAAAACAGGCGCTCTTGTTCAGTACCAACAGGGTACACTCGCTCTTAACCCGGAGTCACAGGTGGGAAAGTTTTTCGATTCACCCGTTGGTAAGCCTCTTCAACCCTATGCGCTTAAAGCTGTCGAATTTGCTGCGCGTGTTCGTGAAGGCATGCAGGAAAAAGAAGCTGAACTTCATGCTAAAGTTGAGCGACAGAAACAGGATATACGTCCCGGTTCTATAGATACTTGGGATCGTCAGATGAGTGAGCAAGAAATTGCTTCCACAAATCGGGCTGCTGCCGAGCGGGAACTGCTCGACGTGGAATCGCGGATTGCCGCTACAGAGGAGGAACTTCGCTCCGCCCGCATCCAACGTGACCGAGAGCTGGGTGAAGATTTCTTTAACTAGTTGGTACTATAACGTAGCCGTAATGACGGCATGACGAACTTGATAGATTTCGTAGAATTTCACACAGAATTGTCTAAGGAAAGCGATGCTCTCACAGGAAATTTCTAAGCGTTGGATCGAATTTTTCGAGAAGCGCGGACATACCGTGGTGCCTTCTGCATCACTCATCTCAAACGAACCCGGTGCCATGTTTACCATTGCGGGTATGGTGCCATTTATCCCTTATTTTCTTGGACGAGAGACTCCTCCGTTCTCGCGTGCAACAAGCGTTCAGAAGTGTATTCGTACCCTCGACATTGAAGAAGTAGGTAAGACCGCCCGTCATGGCACCTTCTTCCAGATGGCGGGTAACTTTTCATTCGGCGACTATTTCAAAGAGCAAGCTATTCCTTTCGCCTACGAACTACTCACCGCTAGCCAAGATAAAGGCGGTTACGGGTTAGATCCGGAGCGTCTGTGGGTGACCATTTACGAAGGAGACAACGAAGCCTTCGACGTATGGACTAAAACCGTAGGATTCTCCGAAGAACGTATCCAACGCATGGGTATGAAGGAAAACTACTGGTCTACAGGTCAGCCTGGTCCTGCAGGCCCCGATTCCGAAATTTTCTATGACCGCGGACCCGCATACGGCAAAGAAGGCGGTCCGGCGGTAGACGACGATCGCTATATTGAGATCTGGAACCTTGTGTTCATGCAGTATCAGCGTGGTGAAGGGATCGGTAAGGAAGACTTCGAGATTCTGGGTGAATTGCCCAAGAAGAATATTGATACCGGTTTAGGCGTTGAGCGTTTGGCGATGCTTCTGCAGGGTGTTGAAAACTTCTACGAAACCGATCAGGTGCGCCCGGTACTTGACGCCGCTTCGAAGCTCTCCGGGAAAAAATACCACGGCTCTGAATCTCCCGAAGATCCGGGGTATGAAGACGATGTGCGCATGCGTGTGGTGGCTGACCATATTCGTTCTTCTCTTATGCTGATTGCCGATGGTATGACTCCCTCCAACGAAGGGCGTGGCTATATTCTACGCCGCCTGATGCGCCGCGCTATTCGTGCGATGCGTCTGCTGGGCGTTACTGAACCGTGCCTGCCTATTCTATTCCCCGCTTCTCGCGATGCGATGGCTGGTGCTTTCCCCTACGTGGCGGATGATTTCGAGCGTATTTCCCGCATCGCTTATGCCGAGGAAAAGGCATTTTTGCATACGATTGAAACCGGCACTGAGCGTTTGGAAGAAGCCGTTGCTACGGCTAAGAAAGACGGGTCAAACTCTGTTTCTGGGGCAGAAGCATTTGCGCTGCACGATACCTACGGATTCCCAATCGACCTGACCCTTGAAATGGCCGCTGAAGCAGGCGTAAAGGTTGATGAGAAGGCGTTCCGCGAACTGATGGCTGAGCAGCGTCACCGTGCTCAGGCTGATGCTAAGGCTAAAAAAGGTTCTTTCGCAGACCTCTCTGAGCTTCGTAAGCTCGTGGATGAACGTGGTTCTATCTTTACCGGGTACACCGAACTTCGTACCGAAACTCATCTTCGTGCTTTGCTGAAGGATGGGGTTTCCGTTCCCGTAGCTAAAGCGGGCGATAAGATCGAGGTTGTTTTGGACGAAACCCCGTTCTATGCGGAGGGCGGCGGACAGGCAGCTGATACCGGCGTGATTACTGGAAACGGTTTCGTGATTGATGTTCAGGACGTGCAGCAGCCTGTCAAGGGCTTGAGCGTTCACCGCGCCGTTGTTCGTGAAGGTGAAGCGCATCCGGGCGCTGAGGTTGTGGCGCAGGTTGATGTGCAGCGACGTCGAGATGGTGAAAAAGCACATTCGGGTACCCATATTGTTCATGCGGCTTTGCACCAGGTATTGGGTAATGAGGCAACTCAGCGTGGTTCTTTCAATAAGGAAGGCTACCTGCGTTTTGACTTCGCATGGGGTGAGAGCCTATCTGACTCCGCTAAGCGTGAAGTCGAGGAGGTAGCAAACCTCGCTATCCGGGATAACCACGAAGTTATTGCGCGTGAGATGCCTCTTGCCGAGGCTAAAGCCCTAGGCGCTATGAGCCTCTTCGGCGAGAAGTACGGCAACATTGTGCGTATGGTCGAAATCGGTGGAGAGTTCTCGCGCGAGCTTTGTGGCGGTACCCACGTAGGAACTTCATCTGAGATTGGTTCTCTGACTCTGCTCACCGAACAGTCTGTGGGCTCAGGTAACCGCCGCGTTGAGGCACTGGTCGGTATGAATTCTTTCGAGCATCTTGCCGCTGAGCGTACCCTAGTCAATCAGCTGACCGGCATGATGAAAGTGCAGTCCTCGACTGAACTACCCGAGAAAATAAACCAGACGTTGGCGAAACTAAAGTCAGCTGAGAAAGAACTTGAAAAGCTGCGCCGCGAGAAGCTTCAGGCTGAGGCTGGTAAGCTTTTAGAAAACGCGCAAACCATCGGTGGTGTACGAGTTCTTACGCATCATGCGGGAGAGCTGGACGCCAACGGTGTTCGTTCGCTAGCGTTAGATTTACGTTCACGCTTCGGCTCTGAAGCTGCCGTTGTGGCGGTGACTGGCGTGGCTAATGGTCGCCCGGTTATTCTTGTCGCCACAAATGAAGGTGCCCGTGAAGCTGGCATTAAAGCCGGTGCCTTGGTGCGACTCGCAGCAAGTGTACTCGGCGGCGGTGGCGGCGGCAAGGACGATGTTGCACAGGGTGGCGGACAGGATGCTTCGAAGGTTTCAGAAGCACTGGATGCTATTCGCAACGCGATAGCGCAGGCATAACTTGACTGAATTTCAACGAGGAGTACGGATGGGTGTTGACGTGGGTAATGCCCGCGTTGGCACGTCATTGAGCGATCCAGACGGCATTCTGGCGACTCCGCTCAAGACACTCCGTCGTGACAGCAAGAAGAACTCGGACCGTCGAGTTCTCCGCAAACTTGTGGAGGTTAACGACGTGAAAGAGATCTTTGTGGGGCTTCCCAAAACCATGCGGGGAGGAGAGTCGGACTCCACCCGCATGGCACGGGATTACGCCCACGCTTTGCGCTCCGAATTGGACGCAGAGGGAAATACACACATCAACATTTGGCTGGTCGATGAGCGTCTCACCACGGTGAGTGCGCATCGTTCCCTCCACGAGGCTGGTGTATCCAGCCGAAATTTCAAGACTATGGTTGACCAGGTTGCTGCTGTTAACATATTGCAGTACAGTCTGGATGCTCTTAAAGCTGGGCAAGCTGTCGCTGGATATCTGGTGTATGAATCACCCCGCGAAGATTCCCATCTGCAAGAGACTATAGACGGCCCCGTCAACGAAACGGAGAACCTTCAGTGACCGAAGAACCTACAAAACAGCGGACGCGAGAGAGTAGCTTAAGCGAGCTTCTCAGTCCGACACTCGCCGAAAGCCAGGCTGGCATTCGCGGTATCACCCTTGAGGATGAGGTGGTAACCGCTAGGGAGCTACGCGCACGTAAGCGTCGCCGCCACACCATCATGGCAACAGCTTTGAGCGTCTTTGCCGTGGTACTTATTGTGCTTGGGGTGGTCTTCGTGCAGCGTTACGACATTAACCCCTTCAAAAATCGTGACTACTCGGGATCGGGAAATGGCGAACCGGTAAGCTTCACGATTGAGCAGGGTGAGAGTACCGCGCAGATTGCGCAGGCGCTCAAAGAAAAAGACATTATTGCCGATCCCGGCAAGTTTATTGACGTGTACCAGAAAGAGGCTAACGGTAAAACTCTTAAGGCTGGTACCTATGAGTTGCAGAAGCAAATGAGCAGCTCTTCGGTCGTGAAGAACCTGGTAGATAGCGATAATAATATTTTTTATATCGCGGTTCAGCAGGGTAAGCGTATGAACGAGACGGTCGATATTATCGCTAAAGCTACCGAAGGCAAGATAAGTCGTCGCGATATTGAAGCCGCTATGTCTCACCCCGAAGAATACGGTATCCCGAAGAACTTCCCCTCTATGGAAGGCTGGCTGCACCCGGGCGAATACCGAATTCCGAAGGAAGGGACCGACGCCAAGAAAATTATTGAGGCTATGGTTTCGCGAACAAAGGCTGATTTGCAGGAAGCAGGAGTTAGCGGAGACCAACGAACCTTTGAGGTCCTGACTAAGGCTTCTATCGTGGAGCTTGAAGCACAGCCTAAGGACTATGTGGCCGTTGCGGGCATTATCAATAACCGCCTCAATAACCCCAAGGGTGAGACTAACGGCTTGATTCAGTCCGATGCTACCGTGACCTATGGCTTGGGCGTACGTTCATATCACCTCACGGAAGAGCAAAAGGCAGATAAGAATAATAAGTACAACACCTATGCAAATACAGGGTTGCCTGCAGGCCCGATTGCATCGCCAGGGTTATCCTCAATCAAAGCGGTAGCAAATCCCGAGAACAACCCGTACTACTACTGGGTAACGGTTGACCTTGACACGGGTGAGACGAAGTACTCCCGCACCTATAAGGAACACCAGAAGTACGTTGACGAGTACAACCAGTGGTGTGAGGAACACTCAGGTCGCTGTAAGTAAGATACTGCATGGTCAGTACTGAGGCACCGTATTTGTAGGTTCTGTACGGTTCTTCGTAAGACGGAACGGATGCTCCTTCCACTAAACTGGAAGGAGCATCCGTTCCGTTTATGTGCGTAAAGTGACGGACAATCTAGATGGCATCTCGTGGGAAGGGAATACCATGACTAAGGCAGCGGCAGCACGACGAGCCTATGTGCTGGGGCATCCTATAGCGCATTCGCTCTCGCCAGTTTTACATACCGCTGCGTACCAGGTACTCAAAGAGAACATTGCGTATGCCCGTCGTGACACACTCTCCGCGGATCTTCCGGCCCTCATGGACGAGGCAGAGGCCGGAGAAGCAATCTGCGGGTTTTCGGTCACAATGCCGCTCAAGACCGATATTATTCGGTATCTTCACTCAACAACCGCTTTGGCCCAGGTGACTGGGGCGGTTAACACCGTTTTCTGGAGAAAGACGGAAGATACCGAAGTACCGTTGCCGCATGGTCATAATACAGATGTCGGCGGCATCGTCAATGCACTTCTACATGCTGGGTTTGAAACTCACCAAGCAACGACACAACCGGCTATCCTGGGCGGCGGCGCAACCGCTATTTCTGCTCTAGCCGCCTTACACCGTTTGGGGTACACTCGTGTGACGGTGTATGCGCGCTCACTGCATAAGCTCTCTGCCATATATGACGCAGCAAAACGTCTAAGTCTTGAGGTCCAGGCAGAGCCTCTTGCCCGGTTTGCGGAAGGCAGCGCCGCGTATTACTCGGTGATCTCGACTCTCCCCGCTCATGCGGCAGATAATTTTGCTAAAAACATACACAAGGTCTACCCGCACGCTGTTCTACTGGATGTAGCTTATGATCCGTGGCCGTCTCAGCTAGCGCAGATTTGGGAGCGGCGCGGCGGGCGCGTCGTATCGGGCCTTGAAATGCTTCTCTATCAGGCTCTCGACCAGGTACGCGTTTTTACAGGGCATGCTATAGATCAGCATCTCCCGCACGAGCTTGATGTGCTCAATGCGATGTGTGCCGCTGTAAATCTTGCTCCGCGTGAACAGTTTCCTGACATTGTGTGTTAAAAGAGACGTTAGAATTTATATACAGATTCAAACTTTGACGGTGCCGGAACTCTCAAGACGGCAAAACGGAGATGAGGAAATATATGGAGCTACGTTGGCTGACCGCGGGGGAGTCTCACGGTGAAGCGCTGGTCGGTATTATCGAAGGAGTCCCCGCCGGCGTGAAGCTTACCAGCGAGATGGTGCGTGATGCGCTGGCTCGCCGCCGTCTAGGGTACGGTCGCGGCGCTCGTATGAAGTTTGAAGAAGATAAAGTGCGTATTCTGGGCGGGGTGCGGCACGGCCTGACGCAGGGTGGCCCCGTAGCACTTGAAATCGCGAATACTGAATGGCCTAAATGGGTTGATGTCATGAGCTCAGATCCGGTAGATCCCGCACTTATTGAAGGGCGTGCCCGCAATGCTGCCCTGACACGCCCGCGCCCCGGTCACGCAGATTTTACGGGTATGCAGAAATACAACTTTGCGGAGGCTCGTCCTGTTCTTGAGCGCGCATCGGCACGTGAAACTGCGACTCGGGTAGCTCTAGGCGTGGTCGCCGCTCAGGTTTTAAAAGCACTCGGTGTTGAGCTTGTATCGCATACTGTTGCAGTGGACGGCGTACACGCGCCCAATGGAGTGTCAGTGCCTACTCCCCGTGATGTTGCTGCTCTTGACGCTGATCCTCTTCGGTGCTTCGATAAAGCTACTTCAGATGCTATGGTCGCCCGGGTTGATGAGGCGCACAAAGATGGAGAAACACTCGGCGGTATCGTCGAGGTTTTGGCTTATGGTATGCCCCCAGGACTCGGTTCATATGTGCATTGGGATCGTCGTCTGGATGCTCGCCTTGCCGCAGCGCTGATGGGGATTCAAGCTATTAAGGGTGTCGAAGTTGGTGATGGCTTTGCGGCCGCCGACCGCCCTGGTACCGTCGCACACGATGAGATTTCGGTCGGCGAGCATGGCGTGACTCGTGATACGAACCGAGCCGGCGGCATTGAGGGCGGAATGAGTATAGGCGATCTTGTGCGTGTTCGTGCCGCTATGAAGCCTATCGCTACCGTTCCCAAGGCACTCAAAACTGTTGATACTTCAACCGGGGAACCCGCGAAGGCGCATCATCAGCGATCTGATGTGTGCGCTGTACCAGCCGCCGGTGTGGTGGCGGAGGCTATGGTCGCCCTTGTACTCGCACAGGCAGCACTGGAGAAATTTGGTGGCGATTCCATCGGCGAGACACGTCGAAATATGGACTCTTATCTGGCAGAGATTCCCGAATCTCTGGCTTGGGCATCTAATGTTGCGGGATGGGATTCCTAGACTGTGGCTGCTGAGGATCCAGCGCCTTCCGGGGGTGCATCGTCGGAGACGAACCCTTTCTCTCGCATAGCGGAAGCAGCGCGCCGTGCCCGAGAGGGGAATGCATCGCGCCCGCAGTCAAAGCTTTCGGAACCTGAGGAGAATACGGCTGAACAGCATGAGGTAGGCTCACACACTCAAGAACTTCATTCTGCTCGCAAAGCGGCTGTTCCCAGCCCACTCACGGTTTTTGGGAAAGCTGCCCCTCGCGCTACGTCGAAGGTACGGGTATATGCTTCATCTGATTCGGACACACCCGCTCCTCTCGCTTCAAGCGTTTTTCGTGAAAAATTGGCGGGCTTTACTGTAGAATCTCATAAACCGCAGGACGGACAGGGGAGTCCTCAAGTTCCTGAAGAGTCTGAAGTATTGGAGACGAGCAAGGCTGCACGCGGTCAGCAATCAGACACTATACCGACACCCGCAATTTTCGCACGCCCGCGCATCGTTGCGGAACAGGCTTCACGTAAAAATGATGACTTGGAACGGGCACCTGTGTCTGAACAGCCACATGAATCCGCAAGTTTTGCCGCGATTACAGCGCGTATGGCACGTGCTGCACACCTGAGGTACAGCGTTGCTAGTTTAGAATCAGAGCGCGAAAGCATCTCTAAGGAGAAAAGCGAGGAAAATACCCTTCGCATACATCCGCAGCAGGTACGTGAGCTTCAGGAAGAATTTGCCGAACGTGCCCGTCCGGTAGTTCTCATCGGTCCTATGGCGGCGGGAAAAACCTATATTGGCACCCATTTTGCACGGTTTTACGGCTATGAGTTTCTTGACGCCGACCAGCTGATTGTGGAACGTTATGGTGAGGTATCCGAGATTTTTGAAATCTTTGGTGAAGCCTATTTTCGGGAACTTGAACGCAAGACTATTGAAGATGTGCTGACCTCGCCAACCTATCGCAACACAGTTTTTTCGCTGGGTGGCGGTGCCCCTATGACTGATGCGGTTGCTGACCTTTTGCGTGACGAATGCGTGGTTTACATTCTGGTCGATGTGGATACGGTTGAGCCGCGCATTACAGGCAATAAAACCCGCCCGCTTCTAGAGCCTAACCCGGTAGAGCGCTGGTCTGAGATTTTTGAGTATAGGCAGCATCGGTATGAGGAACTTGCACAGCATACTTTGGATGCGCGTGGAGAAAAAAATATTAGCGTTATGACCGCCGAAATTCAGAACTTTGTTCTTGCCTTCCGAAAGGAACACTCTCATGATTGAACAGTCACATCACGCCGCTGAGTCCGAAACCTCTGTAGCTCCAACTTTCGGAGCTTCCGGTGAGGAAGACATTACCTATATACCCGTCACAGGCAGCTCACCACGTGAGAACTACGATGTTCTGGTGGGGCATAATTTGCTTAAGAAAATCCCCGATATTCTAGGTAACACAGCGCATAAAATCTTGGTGATCCACCCGCGCGCCCTACGGGCTACCGGCGAGCTTGTTATGGAAGATCTGCGTAAAGTTGGCTACGAGTCTTTTAGCGCTGAAATTCCTGATGCTGAAGAAGCTAAGCACCATCAAGTGGCCGCATTTTGCTGGCAGGTTTTAGGTCAGAACGACTTTACACGCACGGATGCAATTATTTCAGTGGGCGGCGGAGCCATTACTGATGTTGCCGGTTTTGTGGCGGCAACCTGGCTGCGCGGGGTACGTGTGATTCACATTCCGACCACTCTTCTTGGCATGGTCGATGCCGCTGTGG
>ERZ773267.2084-NODE-2084-length-10335-cov-6.187354_pt1 | contig 10335 bp, 7 predicted proteins | sample MGYA00511959_ERZ773267 | MGnify/ENA primary metagenome ERZ773267 (study PRJEB29015, sample SAMEA2738165) | human oral metagenome | biome: human oral; feature: human-associated habitat; material: saliva | place: China | collected 2240 ... | reverse complement strand
AGGTCTAAGTGATGAATACGTCACAAATATAATCAACTTTTCTTTGCTCCTACAGCCAATTTCTTTAGCTTTTTAAGGAAGCTACTGCGTTGGTATTCTGCAGTGTTAAGGTGTTTGAAAGGCGTGCTCTTTTATTGGTGATAAATGGGAGGGGAAGTGTAAAGGCTACGTTCCTCGGTATAGGGTTTCCTTTTTGTCAGGGGAGGGTGGTGTGAACCTATATTGGTCGTGAAGACAGCCAATATGAGACTGTTGCCTATAGTCCTGTCCTCTATTTAGAGTGCAAAGGCATCACACGCCCAGCCCCCCGATATGCCTCGCAGAAGCGAAACGCAAGCCCTTCGCCTTATAGCGAGTATTCCTCTTATCCAGCGGAGGAAAAAGTGCTATTCTCGTGAAGAAAAAAGCGCCTTCACGTAGTGGTATTCTTCTATCTATGTACGTAGTCTTAAAGACCAGGCACGTAAATCCAAATATCCACGTACGTAGATATTAGAGCCACGTACGTAGCCCAAACTTATCTGCCACTCGTCCACAACTTTTATCCATACGCAGAGCAACAATCTAATTTTATTATTTCTCTTTGGTGAGGTAGGTCTTAGGGATCACCTCGGAGGAGTGCCGTGGGACAAACTCCTTGTAGCGACACGAGGGCAGGAGGCTCACCGTGATCGGACTGATGAACTCAGCTATATGCTGGTAGATCGTACTCCGATTGGTGAAGAGGCGACGATACCATGTATAGCCTAGGAAGCTGTAGCGCTCTAGTTCGTCCTCCGAGAATTGTGAGGTATCCTGCAGGATATAAGCGATACAGAGGTCACCTACATCATTGCGGTCTCGTAGATGATCCACGATCAAGATCTGATCCTCTGCGGGAAACTCATAGAACTCCCTGACCGCCATATTCTCAGAGGTAAAGACTCCCGGCTGGATATACTGGACTCCTACACGACGGATTTGAGAATGAGGGGCTATCAGACAGTCCACGATACGTCTACGGCTCGGAGCCTCATAGCCACGAAAGACGATGAGGTGATTCGAGACGCTGAGGATAACCCTCTCGATCCGTATACCTACTCGGCTCAGTCGCTCATTGAGGTAACTCGCCCATGCCCCATCCAGATACCGGAGGGTCTCTACTCCCGACAGTGTTGGAAGGTGATCGGTGATGCTGAGTCGTGTTACCCACCCCATATCAGCTTCATAGGTATGCCCATCCTCTTCCCAACTAGCCATCCCATCTCGATCCCTGACTGCGATATGATCTATCACTTGGATCTCAGACAGCGGGCGAGGAGTGATCGGGGCTTGCCCTTCCTTCGCCTGAAGCATCCCTCGGGGCGTCCTGCAGCCCCAGAGGCCGAGACCGAGGAGTGCGATGTATAAGACCTGCCGAGTGCTCATGGCTTTACTTCTCTATGGGGTTGTATGGGAGGTTGAGCATAGGATCACCCTTGAAGCCCATTCGTCCTCCGAGGGCCTTGATAGCTTGTTCGGGATTGGCATAGAGCTGGACGATGATCTTCTCTAGCTCCTTCCTCGTCGTGGGGCGCTGGTTCCACTTCCAGCGGACGATATTCTCCCCAGCGGAGAGGTTGGCGATCCCTATGCAGGTATACCGATAGTCCCCCTCGCTGTCAGCGACCTCTAGAATCAGCCCGGGTAGTCCCCCAAACTTGTACGGCCCCTCAGAGAGTGGGATCTCTGATGTAAACCAAGCGATCCACTGCCTCCCCCCAAAGGAGACCTCTGCCCTCTGACAGCTATGTCCGAGGATCTCCCGCTTCTCGGGCTTCACCTGCCATTGTAGGGTAGGCTTAGGCTCTACATAGCTCATCACAGGGGCTCCAGCAGGCAGGCGGTAGTCAGTGGTAATATCCTGCGTCTTCGGATAGCCCCGGTAGAGGATCATCGGCGGGACAACATCTGTCACGATCTTCCGAGGAAACTGACCAGTCTCGATCAAGGGCGTGGCGGCAGAGTCTGCTTGGTAGTGTTTCAGACTATACACCTTACTGATCTGTGTCCCTATGTCTAAGCGCACCTGATCCTGAGTGACATATTCCCGATCAGTAGGATCAGAGATGAAGTCTAGCTGGTAGAGCACACGATACTGCACCCGATCCAGACTATCAGCCTCAGCGAGCGAGCGAGGCTTGTCGAAGACCTGTGCCCCGAGGGGGAGGATGCTGAATAGGGATACTCCTAGGAGTATGAGTTTAATGGCTTTCATATTATTATATCTATAGTTAGTAGTTAGAGCTTGAATGAGACCTTCACGAGCACCGCACGAGGACGTAGACGATAGCTGTGCTGGATGGTAGCGTAGGATAGGCGCTGGATGCTGTGATAGGCCTGCATGCCCAGCAGATTATTCAGTTCGCAGCCCACCTCTACTCGAGAGCCGCTCCACTTGAGCTGGCTGTCCAGGAGTAGGACATCGGTCTTTTCGCTGGAGGAGCTGACATGATTATGCTCTAGGATGATATCCCAGAATATGTTTTTCCCAAAGGCTACTCCTATCTGTGCGGTCTCGGAGAGGAGGTTATCGATCTCGGTGCGAGAGGCGAATCGGGAGGTATAGTTACGCCCATAGTAGACATTGTAGTCCAGGAGGATTTCCTTGATGGGATTGGCCTTCAGGGCTAGTCGCACGCTCTGGGTATGTACTTTATAGGGCGTGATCGTCCCCTGATAGGCTACCTGCCCTAGATGGTGTGTATAGCCTAGGTCGAGGTCGATCCCTAGGCCTGCCCAGGTAAATCCCTTGCTCAGCGACCACACCCCCGAGAAGGTCTGTGTATGGTGCTTGTGCGCTAGGAGCTCATAGCGTCCTCCGTCCTCACCGAGGAGTAGCATCTGGATAAAGGGCTTGTAGTGCATGCTCTGCCTCGCCCTCAGAGAGGACGACAGGAACGAAAAGATGTCTCGGTAGTCTACCCGCCCCTCTATGGTGGCTGTTTGCTCCCTGAATAGCCTAGGTGTCCCGACCGTCAGACTACGATAGCTCTCTAGGACGGGGTCGGGATACCAATCACGGATCCTCGGCTCCGTATGTGCATAGCTACCTGCCAACTGGAGACCCCAGTGCTGTCCTAAGCTTAGCTTGACCTTGAGATGAGGCTCGATGAGGAGGCCTGCTAGACGATCCGAGCTTGTCCGTCGGAGCTGGTAGATGACGGGGAGAGCTAGATCTATGGAATACTTCTGACGTAGATAGCTTAGGGTCTGCTCCACACCTACACGCAGGATACGATCATAGCTACTGCCCGTGCGCTCCAGTAGGCTACTCGATAGGCTCTGCCACTGGTACGAGGCGAAGACCTGAGGGCTATACGTCCAGTAGCGCACAAGGGGGAGGTTGAGGATCCTAAGGCGATTGTCCGTATAGAGACTTGTGAACCATCCCCGCTGCCCGATCATACTGTGTAGTGTGGGGAGCACCTGCTGCAGTTGCTGGTTATTGGCTGTCTCAAAGTCTTCGTCTGAGGTCGTAAGCCGCTGGGTGAGGATAAGCTCTATCGGGAGACGTGTACGGCCATTGATGAAGTGCATCTGATTGTTCAGGTGCAGGGCATCTAGCCCTTGACGCTGAGGGGTTGCTAGTCCATTGAGGGCGATTGTCCCCGAGGCCCTACTCTGCGAGGCGCTCGCACGAAGCTGATCCTTGAGGTAGTAGCCCTGCAAGTTCTTCTCATAGCTAAGGCTGGTCGAGGCGCTCCCCTGCCGTAGTAGATGCTCGATGCGCTCATCTAGGAGGAGCGGGGAGGAGGAGCGTCCATACCGAGCCTGCGAAGAGCCCTCGGAGCGAATCTTATCATACCGATAGCTCCCCTGCAGCTTGAGCTGGCTACTATCCGAGAGGACAAAGGCACTATTGCCACTGGCCATCAGCGACACATTGTCTGTATAGTATGATGGGGGGAGGTTGGGGGTAGCGGGCTTATCTATGCGGGCAAAGATGTGCTCCTCCCTCGAGCCACCCCTCTGCACGCCAAAGGAGCTCTCGTAGTACTGCCTGCCTGAGTTATCGACATACGCCACGCCGAGGAACTGCGCTCTCCGGGCAAGGTAGTTACTCCTGATCCGGCTATTGGTCTCAAGCCCATCACCATAGCCAAGACCCAAGTCAAGCGAAACACCCCAGATCCCACGCTTCTTGGGCGAGAGCTTGAGGTTGAGGATGACATCATCCGAGGAGCGTTTGCCTACCAGCGCCTTGATGCCCTGGTAGTTATCCAGCACCTGTATGGTGGAGATGTCGCTCGCGTCTATATTGCTCGTGATCAGCTCATAGCCCCCCTGGGTCAGATCGATCCCCTCGATATTGATTTGCTTTAGGGGCTTGCCTTGGTACTTGAGCAGGCCTCCCTCCATACGCATACCTGGGATACGGCGGATGACATCCCCGATACTGCGGTCAGTGGCCTTCGCTAGACGAGCGACATTATAGTTGATGGTATCTTGGTTTCCCCAGACCCGTGGAGCTTGCACGGAGACTTCCTTGAGGAGATAGGTATCCTCCTTGAGATCAATATCTAGCTCGTGCGCCGTGGGGAGTGTGAGACGCTGGGTATAGGTCTTGTAGCCGAGGCAGCGAGCCGACACAATAGCCTGAGTGAGCTGGCCGCTTGCCGTGAGCTCAAACTGCCCTCCAGCATCCGTATGGGCGTAGCTAAGGATGGTACTATCTGTCACGGAGAGGAGGGTGATAGAGACTCTAGGGAGTGGCTCCTTGCCTGAGTGGACGACCCCTCGGATCTTGATGGAGCTCTGTGCCCCGAGGGTAAGGCTGAGGCCGATAAGGCCGAGTAACCCCACTCCCCCCTTCCAGAGGGAGAGCGGTAGACTCAGTACATAGCATGAGCTACCAAGTGGGCTTGAGTAGGTGTTTCGGTATCGCATCGCTAACGTGGAATTAACAATACTATTACGGGGCGAATATATGAATAAATTTCATACCAAGAAACAGGCTGAATTACCCACCCCAAGACACTCATACAGAGAATGTTGCGCTTGCTCTCGGGGGAAGCTCGCTTGATATTCCAGCACTTGCCCATTGACAAGGGCTGCTGCTACCAAGGCGCAGACGTTGAACGTTTTCTTAGCTTTCGCCTTGCCCGTGGACACACTGAAGTTGCCCAACGTGCCGATGATAGCGTCATCCACACGCAAGACGATGGGTGGAAGTGCAAAGGCATCCGTCACACGGATGAGCGAATGTTGCCACACAGCATCAATGTCCATCGGTGGCTGAAAGGGTGCATTGGGGTGGTTCATCTTCGTCCTCCTACTTTGCGCCCAGCGAGTTCGAGGGCAAGGTCAGCGTCAATGATAATTTTGCGTCCGATTTGCGTGATGGCTCGGTCTATCTTTCCACTTTGCTTGATGCGGTTGGCGGTAGGGAGACTGCATCCGAAGAGACAGGCAAGCCCTGAGAGTCCATAGACGAAACGTCTTTGTTCTTTGGCGGAGGTTTGTTGTGTGCTGTCGGTCTCCGTGTGGCGCCGTCCATGCTGAGCGAGGAAGAGGAGCTCTTCGCCCGTCATCTGCCACACAGGTTTGTCGAGAAGTTCGTGTAGTGTCATAGGATATGGATGTTTACTTGTGCGTTGATATTGCGTTATGCCTTACGATGTCCAGCGAGCTGTAGGGATACCCCCTGAGTCGCTTTTACACTGCAAAAGTAAAGGCGAAATCAATGCATGTGAACTGCTCGGGAAGCATAGGGAAGTGTGGGGAAAACGCAGGTAATCGGGAAGTGTTAAAACGGACGTTTTATAGTGTTTAATCCTCTTTCGCTTAGTATCTTTGTAGTTCAAAAGGAGATGGGCTATATGCTGTCTCCCTAAGACAACGATTATATGGCGAAAAGGAAGCGCAGACAGATATATGGGTACACGAGCTGCTTAAGTCGGCCAAAATACAGCTGACTTACCAAGGCTGATATGCAGGAAGGAAGTAGACCATTTATTGGAGCTTCGGAAGCAAGCAATGGAGTTACAGCTTTTATTGCAAATAGCAATGCCAGCTTAGAAAGCAATATCTTGGGAGTTAACTATAATGGAAGTGTAGGCTTCTCCTTCTATCATCCATATGAAGCACTCTTCTCAGATGATGTGAAGCGAGTACGCTGGAAGAATGAAGCGGCAAACAATAAATACACTTTGCTTTACCTCTCTACGGCAATCGCTCAGCAAAAGGGTAAGTATGCCTACGGCTATAAGTTCAATGCTCAGCGCATGAAGCGACAGATTATCATGCTACCAGCCTTAGAAGATGGTTCACCCGACTATAGATATATGGAGCGAACTATGCGCGTGATGGAGTATGAAGTCCTCAGTGAATATCTAAAACGGATAGAAGTATGATTAAGAAAATACTTGAGATTAAAGACTTTGCTGTCTTTAAAGATTTTGAATGGAACAAGCATGTTATAGACAGCCAAGGGGAAACAATGCCCCTGGCAGATATAAACATCTTCTTTGGGCGCAACTATTCGGGGAAGACCACTCTTTCTCGGATTTTTCGTTCCTTCGAGTTAAAAGGGGGACTCGAAAAGTACGAGAGTGGCTCATTTAAGTTAGAGTTAAGGGATGGAAATACTATAGACAAACAATCTATAGAAAGCTTCCCATGCCCAGTTCGTGTCTTCAATGAAGACTTTGTGAAGGAGAATCTTCTCTTTATAGGCAATCCTGATGAGGGTGTGACACCTTTTGCGGTATTGGGAGGTAATGCCCAGATTGAGTCGGAAATCCAAGAGCTAAAGACCCTGTTAGGAACAGCAAACGAGGGGAGTGAAACCGGACTCTATTTGGAGAGGAAGAATGCTATCAAGGACTATCAAGAAGCCGAGAATGATTTCAAAAAGTCTCAGCATAACCTTGAGCAACAGCTTACTACGAAAGCTACGGCTAAAGGATCCGGAATCAGGAATCAACCTCAAATTTATGGTGATCAGAACTACAATATATCCAAGCTAAGAAAAGAACTAGAGCGGGTTACTCAAACCAATCGATTGTCAGATGAGGAAATAGATACACTGAAGGCTTCCTTAAAAGAAGAGGCAAAGCAAATCCCGCACGTGTCAAAATGTTCCCTTCCAAACTTTGAGGATATAAATCAGAGAGTCAAGGATATTGTGGAGCAGCCAATAATGCCATCTGGAAAGATTGAAGAATTGGTTCACAATGCAATAGCAAACAAATGGGTAGAGACTGGGTGCGAACTTCATAAGGGCAAAAAGACTTGTCTATTCTGTGGTGGAGAAATCACGGAAAATCGCTGGGCTGAGCTAGAGCGTCACTATGACGAAGCTACAAAGAGCTTGAAAGATAAGGTAGAGAAGGCGGTTACTTGGATAGAAGAACAGAAACGAGTTATACAAGAACTTTACAAGATCTTACCTGAGAACTACTATCTGCACTTTAAACCAGAGGTGGAGAGCATTAATAAAGAGATGGAGGAACGTCGAAGGGAAGTCCTCTCTGTTCTGGAGGATATCCTACTGCAGGTGAAGAGAAAGCAGGAGAACCTTTATGCTACTCTTACTTATGAAGAGCATACATTTGATCTTGCTAGACTGGATGAGATATATGCCCGGGTTGAGACGCTTGAGAAAGATGCAACTGAGTGTGGTGCTAAGCTTAAGGAGAAGCACACCAAAGCCCAGACAGCTTTGCGCTTGTCTGAGGTCGCTCGCTTTAAGGAAGATATAGGCTATGACGACCAAGTCAAGGCTATATCAGAGAAAGAGGCTGAACTCGAAAAGAAAGAAAGAGCAAAAAGAGAAAAGGAAGAGGCAGTTCACTTCAAAGAGGAAGAGATTAAAGCCAAGGAAAGGCTTCGCCAGAATGAAGAGGAAGGAGCGAGAAGGGTCAACGCTATTCTACAGAATTACTTTGGTCATCGATTTATAGAACTTCGAGCAATCAAAAAAAAGAATGAGGAAGGTGTCTACTTTGATGTGTTCCGAGGGGATAAAAAGGCTTATAATTTGAGTGAAGGAGAGCGTAATCTTGTAGCTTTTGCCTACTTTGTCGCAAAGCTAGAAGACGTTGATACCGCTTCAGAGAAGCCAATGATTTGGATTGATGATCCTATATCGAGTTTGGATGCTAATCATGTGTTCTTTATTTTCTCGCTGATAGACCAGCAAATAGTGGTTAAGCACCAGTGGACACAGCTCTTTATATCTACCCACAATCTCGATTTCTTGAGGTATCTCAAACGACTCCATATAAAGGGGCTGACTATATCCTATATAGATAAGAAAGGCTATACAAAGCAAAGGGATATTCAAATGCAGCGCTTCTTATTGGAACGGCAGGGTAATTCGTCGTCTATCAGTGTTATGCCGAAGTATATGAAAGAGCATGTGACAGAGTTCAACTATCTGTTTCATCAAATCTACAAGTGTAGTCAGGCAAGCACAGATAACTATGAGCTATTCTATAATTTTGGGAATAATGCTCGTAAATTCTTAGAGGCATATCTTTACTACAAGTATCCCGATAATGATGCAGACTCACTTCATAACAAGATGAAGCGTTTCTTCTCGGATAACTGTGCAGCCACAACAATCGATCGTATCGACAACGAACTGTCACATTTAGGTGGACTCATAGAACGAGGGATGTCAATCTCTGATAATGCAGATATAAAGAAATGTGCTCAGTATATTCTTGACACAATCAAAAGGAAAGATAGAGAGCAATATGATGCATTCTGCAAGAGTATCGGTGAGTAAGTCTTAGAGCTTTGCAAGTCTGGAAGTCATCTCCACATATATGAGCCATTGGTGTTCCTCATAAGAGGTTGACCAATGGCTCGTTTTTATATCATCTAAGCTAGCTTAATTTTCGGGTGCAATAAAGGGTGTAAATCAACGTATTACGTGATTTACACCCTTTATTGCGGAGAGAGAGGGATTCGAACCCCCGGAACAGTTACCCGTTCACCGCATTTCGAGTGCGGCCCGTTCGACCACTCCGGCATCTCTCCTTGTGGTCTTGGCGTTGATTACCGTGTGCAAAAGTACAATGTTCGTTCGAAATGACCAAACAAGTTCTCGAGATTCTGTGTTTTGGGCTTGCATTTTGTGGGGGAAATAGACGTGCGGAGCAGGGACGAGGGAGTTCGGGCGCGGCATTGGGGGGCGTGGCGTGCGGTGTAGAAGGGGAGGGGAGCGTGGAGCGGGGCGGTGAGAGAAGGAAAAGCGCAAGCGGGTGGAGAAAAAGCAAATGTACATTTTGTTCGCCACCGATTTATGTGTAACTTTGCCACAATCTATTGTAGCGCATAATGAAGTTGACGTTGAAAACTCTCCTCACGATTTGCCTCTTGTCGATGGTGACAAGGGCTTTCGGTGTGCGTGTTGCTCCGCAAGAACGGGATGGCGATTCGCTGGAAGTGAGTTTGCTGACTTGCGCTCCCGGACATGAAGTGTATCGCCTCTATGGGCACACGGCACTGCGGGTGCGCAATGTGAATCGACCGACGCAAGACGATACGTATAATTTCGGTTGGTTCTCGTTCAATACGCCCAATTTTATACTGCGCTTTGTGCTCGGTCGCACCGATTATTCGATGGCGAAAGAGAGCACGGCGCTTTTTGCCCAGACTTATATCGAGGATGATGCACCCGTGACGGCACAGGTGCTCGACCTGACACCGGCTGAGGCGCGCGATGTGCAGCGAGCGCTCAATGCCATCATCGAAGAGCATCACACAGAGGTGCGTGAATATCTCGTGCCGAACCTCAGCGGGGGGCAGGATCGCCTCACGCTCGAAATGCCACATTGGACCTACCGCTACAATTTCTTATATGACAATTGTACCACCCGGGCGCTCGCTGCGGTGCAATCGGCCTTGGCAAAGCACGGTGAGCGACTGGTGTTTCCCGATCTGAAGAACGACGGCGCACTGCTCACGCAGCGACGAATGATTCATGAATTCACGGCGCAAAGTCCGTGGTATGAATTTGGACAGGATTTGTTGCTCGGTCCGGAAGTGGATCGTGAATTTCCGCGGAAGGACCTGCCCAAGATGAATTTCCTGCCCATCTATGCGAAGCAAATGTGGCAAGCGGCCAAGGTGCAAAGCGCCGACGGCAAGCTGCGCTCGCTTGTTGTGGTGGATAGCCCGTTGATTCCTTTCTCCTCGTCGGCTGCTGCCGGACGTTCGCCACTCACTCCCGGTGTCGTGTTCTGGGGTGTGTTTGTGTTGGCGGCATTGCTCACTTTGGGCGAGCAACGTTCGTTGGAGCGTACGCAAGTGACGCGTCGCGCATGGCGCATCTGGATCGGTACCTTCGACACGCTGTTCTTC
>ERZ773267.2083-NODE-2083-length-10337-cov-10.457888_pt1 | contig 10337 bp, 7 predicted proteins | sample MGYA00511959_ERZ773267 | MGnify/ENA primary metagenome ERZ773267 (study PRJEB29015, sample SAMEA2738165) | human oral metagenome | biome: human oral; feature: human-associated habitat; material: saliva | place: China | collected 2240 ... | reverse complement strand
TTTGCATCTAAGTACAATTTTTGTAATAGTTCGTTGATTTTTAAAGCTTGAGTTCGAATATTTTCTAACTCTTCTTCTGTAACGATTTCTAAAGCCACGGCATGATCATTATTAATTAGTGGGTCGTTTAGTTCATCATTTTTATAACTTAACTCAAAGACTGGTTTTTTTAATTTTTTTCCTTCTTCAAGTCCATATTTTTTCGCCATAGAACCTGCTACTATATTACGAACAATTACTTCTAAAGGAATAATAGTTACGTGTTTACAGATTTGATCTGTTTCATTAACTTTTCTAATATAGTGAGTTTTTACACCTTGTTCTTCTAAGTATTCAAAGATTAATGAAGTAATTGTATTATTAAATACTCCTTTACCTTCAAATTCTTCTTTTTTAACACCGTTAAAGGCTGTAGCACTATTTTTATAATGTACATATACTTCATCGTTGTTTTCACATTCGAACAGTTGTTTAGCTTTTCCTTCGTATAAAAGTTTCATTATTTTTTTCCCCCTTTGAAGTAATTCACTCCATTTTTGAATATATCTTGTTTTACTTTTATTGTATTTGTTTTATATAATGTAGCTCCGTATCTCTCGCTGTGTCCCATTTTTCCTAGGATAAGTCCATCTTCACTAACTAATCCTTCAGTAGCTAGAACTGATCCGTTAGGATTGAAGCGACCATTTAATGTAGCATTACCATCGAAATCACTATATTGGAAAGCGACAAGATGTTTAAATTTATTAATATTAAGCCCTACAACTTTACCTTCACCATGACTGAACACTACTTCGTGTTGGTCTCCGATATTGAAATCTTGTAACCAAGGTGAATTTGTATTAGCTACACGAGTAAAGGCTGTAGTTGAAATATGTTCATAACTATCATTTCTATAAAGTGTAAGGTCATCTTCTGCCAACTCTCTAACTTCTCCATAAGGTAGTAATCCTGATTTAAGTAATGCTTGGAATCCATTACACACACCTAAGATTAATTTTTTCTGAGCAAGGTGTTTATGAATCGCATCTTTAACTTTTTCATTTTTTAAGAAGTTTACAATATATTTAGCACTTCCATCTGGTTCATCCCCACTTGAGAATCCTCCAGGGAACATAATGATATGAGACTGTTCAATAGCTTTTGTAAATTCTTCTATCGATTGTTCAATATCATTTTCACGAGTATTTCTAATAACTACTGTAATAGGTGTAGCTCCAGCTTCTAAGAAGGCTTTTTCACTATCATATTCACAGTTTGTACCAGGGAATACTGGAATAACTACTTTTACATCTTCTACGTATTCTGGATAATATTTTTTCTCTTTATATTCTGTATGAAGATTTTCAACATTACCTTTATCTTCATTTTGATATAATGGATAAACTTTATTTAGTGTTTTTGTGTATGCTTCGTAAATATCTTTATGCATAAACACTTCGTTATTAATTATAATTCTTTCACTAACTTTTCCTAATTTTTCAAACGGTAGTTCTACCGTTGCTTCTACTACAAGAGACGCTGGATCAAAGTTAAGAATGTTTTCTTTTTCAACTTCAAAACCTAGATCATTACCTAGTGACATTTTTACTAATGAAGCGGCAATACTTCCCTCTTCTTGTACATAGGCAGATACTATCTTACCTTCTTTAATATATTTATGAACTAGTTCATAATTTTCTAAAGTTTTCTTAATATCTGGATATCCTTTTTCATCTTTTTCTACAGGTACATAGTATAAACTATTGCCAACTTGTTTAAGTTCAGGCGTAATTACATCAGCTATTTTTACAGGTGTACAAGCAAATGAAATTAATGTCTCAACTACATTTAAATCATTGAAAGTACCTGACATACTATCCTTACCACCAATACTAGGTCTACCAATTTCTTTTTGAGCATAAATACTTCCTAATAAACTTTGAGTAACTTTACCCCATTTAGTACTATCAGTACCTAATTTTTCGAAGTATTCTTGGAATGAGAAGTATAAGCTGTCTTTATTTCCACCTACTGCGTAAACTTTTGCTACTGATTCTAACACCGCATAAATAGATGATAGGAATGGTGAGTAATATGAAATTTTTGGAATAAATCCATAAGTTAAGATTGTCGCTGTATCACTTGTTGTATGTAATGTTGGTAAAGCTTGAACACTCGCTTGAACTGGTGTAAGTTTATGTTTACCAGCAAAAGGCATAAGTACTGTAGTAACACCAATTGAAGAGTCAAATTTTTGCGCTAACCCTTTTTGACAAGTTACATTTAACTCACCTAATTCGCTTAAAATATTTTCGCGAGTCACTTCTTTATTTAAGAATGGATTAGCTGCAGTATTATCTTTCATCGTAACTGATGATCTTTGGCGAACACCACTTGTTTCTAAGAAATCAGCACTCATATCAACAACTTTCTCATCGTTGTAATACATTTCTAACCTACGTCTATTAGTTACATTGGCAACATGAGCGTACTCAATATTTTCTTTCTCACATTCACGAATAAATGCATCATAATCTTTCTTATCAATAGCTACTGCCATACGTTCCTGAGATTCACTCGTAGCAAGTTCTGTAGCATTCAATCCTTGATATTTAGTAAGAACTTTTTCTAAATGAATTTCAATACCATCAGATAGTTCACCAATAGCTACACACACACCACCAGCACCGAAGTCATTACATTTTTTTATAAGTCTTGTAACTTCTGGTTTTCTAAATAAACGTTGTAACTTACGTTCTTCAGGAGCATTACCTTTTTGAACTTGGCTAGACATAGTATTTAATGAATCGTTAGTATGTTCTACACTTGAACCACTCGCACCTTGAATACCATCACGACCAGTTCTACCACCTATCATTACAACGATATCACCATCAACAAGAGTTTCACGTTTATAATCTCCGTCCTTAACAGCTCCGACTACAGCACCAACTTCCATATGTTTTGCTACATAACTATCATCATATAATTCGCGAACAAAAGTAGTCGCAAGTCCAATTTGGTTACCGTATGATGAATTACCGTGTGCAGTTCCTTTAGCTATATCTACTTGAGGTAGTTTGTGTTTTAAAGTATCTTCACGTTTTTGTAATACATTACCACTTCCTGAAATACGCATAGCTTGATATACGTAACTACGTCCTGATAGTGGGTCTCTAATAGCTCCCCCTATACAAGTACTAGCTCCCCCGAATGGTTCGATTTCACTTGGGTGGTTATGTGTTTCATTTTTGAATTGGATTAACCAACGTTCTTTTTCACCATTATTCTCTATAGTAGTAAAGAATGAACATGCATTAATCTCTTCACTTACTTCAATATTTTCATCTTTTAATACTTTTACATGGTATTTACCAATAATACTCGCCATATCCATAAGCGTGATAGGTTTATCATTACGGTCAAGTTCATTACGGATGCTTAAGTAATAATCAAATGCATCTTGCATCTCTTTTTGAAAAAGTTCTGACTCAATTTTAACTTCGTCCAACACAGTTTCAAATGTAGTGTGTCGGCAATGGTCACTCCAGTAACAATCTAATACATAGATTTCAGTTTCAGTTGGTACTCGTCCTTCTTTTTTGAAGTAATCTTGGATAAATACTAAATCTTCAATATTCATCGCTAGAGAAAATTCTCTTTTAAGACCAAGTAACGCATCTTTGTCAAACTCTAAAAATCCAGCTAAATCTTTTAGTGGTTTTGGAGTAGAATCTAATGTAAAGTCAAGAATTGATAAGTCTTTCTTACGAGCTTCTATAGGGTTTACTAAATAACTTTCAACAAGTTCTAATTGTTCATCTGTTAGTTTCTTATTAAAAAGAACTAGCTTACCACTTCTTACAGTTGCTTTACTCTTAGAGTTAAGCAATCTTATGCTTTCTTTTGCGCTGTCAGCTCTTTGATCATATTGAGCAGGTAACACTTCGTAAGCAAAGTACTTCCCATCATTAAGCTCAATATCTTCAAACACTTCATCGACAACAATCTCAGAAAACACAGAAGTTTTAGCTAGTTCATAAGTTTCTTCATCAATATTAAAGACATCATAAATTACATACAACTCTACAGAGTCAAGACCTAGATTAAACTCTAAGTTCAGGTTATCTCTTAGCTGTAATTCTTCTTTATTATATCCATTACGTTTCTTTACAAAAATTCGTTTATTAGTCATGTTCTCCTCCTAAAATTACATCACCGTAAAAATTAATATGTCCTATTTTTCTATCTTGTCGTGGTTCTTTTTCATATAAGTGTAAGTAACCACCATTATTTTTATACACATCTATAAAATACTCTATATCTTGACCAAGTATGTTATAAAGTGTCGTTTCTTTATTCTCTATCTTTCCAACTTTCAATCCGCATATTGCCTCAATATGAGCTCTAAACTGACTCTTAGTAGCACTTTGCATCGTTATATGACCTGAATTATGAACTCGTGGTGCTATTTCATTAAAAATAACCTTACCTTCACTTATAAAGAACTCAACAGTAAGTACTCCGTAATAATCAAAACCACTAAGAATTCTTTTCGTGTACTCAATAGCTAGATTCTCTTGTTCTTTAGTTGCTGTAGTAGGAACTTTCGAACGATACAATATATTATTTCTATGTTCATTTTCTACTACCGCGACGATATTAACCTCGTCCTTATCTTTAACCGCTACTACAGAAATTTCTTTATCAAGTTTAACGAACTCTTCAAGTAAAGTATAAGGTTCTACCTCTTCACTAGAGCTTATTTTTTTCTGACCTTTTCCATCATAACCAAAACGTACAGTTTTCATTAAATATGGTTTTGTTATTTCTACATTAGTATCTTCTTCAATATATATGTAATCCACCGTTGGAATATCGAGTTTTCTAGCAAATTCTTTTTCATAATATCTATGTTGAGTAGTTCTCAGCACTTCTGCACTTTGTACAATATTATACTTTTTCTCTAGTTTTTCTAAAGAAGCGGCATCAATATTCTCAAATTCAAAAGTGATGACATCACTAACCGAACATAACTTTTCAACACTTGCGAAATCATTGAACTCCGCTCGAATAAAGACATCGCTGAAAATTTTTGCACAACAGCTATCGCTAGGATCTAGAACAGCAATCTTATACCCCATCTCCTTGGCACTCATAGCAAGCATTCTTCCTAGTTGACCACCACCGATTATTCCAATAGTTTTTCCTGGTAAAATTCTCTTAATCATAGTTTCATCTCTTCCAATACTATTCTTTCTTGTTCTTTTTTGAATCGTTCGTACTTATCAGCATACTTCTCATTAGTAATTCCTAGTATTGATAAGGCACTAATAGCCGCATTTTTTGCTCCAGCTACACCTATTGCCATAGTTAAGACTGGCACACCCGCTGGCATCTGAACTATCGAATACAATGAGTCAACTCCACTAAGAACGCTTGTTTTAATCGGAACACCAATAACCGGTAATGTCGTCATAGAAGCAACCATACCCGGAAGATGTGCCGCTCCTCCCGCCGCCGCTATTATCAGAGAATAACCATTAGCCTTCGCATTCTTCGAAAATTCAACTAAAAGATCAGGCGTTCTATGCGCACTTACTACTTTTTTATCAAAAGGAATTTCAAACTCTTCTAACAACTTACAAGTTTCTTCCATCGTCGTATAATCCGACTTCGAACCCATAATCACCGCAACTTTCATACTTTAAGCTCCTTTTTCATTTTAAATGTACGTCTTTTAATAATTTATTTATGTAAAATATTTTTATCGTACGTCTACATTTCAAATTATACTACTTGTTTAAATATTTATCAAGTATAAATACGATAAAAATCGGATATTTTTATTTTTCAATAAACAATATTAAAGATTTTATGAACTTTCCCTCCTATATACTTATTTATATAGATTATATACATAAGAAAATACAGACATTTAATTATATTATTCTCAACACGCACTAAAATTATTACACAAAAAACACCCAGAACAAATGTTCTGAGTGTTCATTTATTAGAATTTAATTTTTTCTTCGATATATTGTTTTAATTCAGCGATTGGAATACGAGTTTGTTCCATAGTATCTCTATCACGAACAGTTACCATTCCATCGTTTTCTGATTCAAAGTCGTAAGTGATACAGAATGGAGTACCAACTTCATCTTGTCTTCTATATCTCTTACCAATTGATCCAGTTTCATCGAAATCAACCATAAAGTCCGCAGCTAATTGTTGATATACTTCAACAGCTTTGTCACTTAATTTTTTAGAAAGTGGTAAGATAGCTGCTTTGTATGGAGCTAATGCTGGGTGGAATTTAAGAACTGTACGAGTATCATTTTCCCCAACTTCTTCTTCGTTGTATGCGTCACATAAGAATGCTAGCAGAACACGGTCAACTCCTACAGATGGTTCGATACAGTATGGGATGAATTTTTCATTTGTGCTTAGGTCTTGGTAAGTTAAATCTTGACCTGAGTGTTCCATATGTTGTTTTAAGTCATAGTCTGTTCTTGAAGCGATACCCCAAAGCTCTCCCCAACCGAATGGGAATTTGAACTCGATGTCTGTAGTCGCATTAGAATAGTGCGATAATTCTTCTTCGTCGTGATCACGTAGACGAATATTTTCTTTAGTCATACCTAAGTCTAATAAGAACTTTTCACAGTTATCTTTCCAAGTTTTGTGCCAATCTAATTCTGTTCCTGGTTCACAGAAGAATTCTAATTCCATTTGCTCGAATTCACGAGTACGGAAGATGAAGTTCCCTGGTGTGATTTCGTTACGGAATGATTTACCAATTTGTCCAATACCGAATGGTAATTTTTTACGCATACTACGTTGAACGTTTTTGAAGTTAACGAAGATACCTTGCGCAGTTTCTGGACGCAGATAAATTTGGCTCGTAGAGTTTTCTACTACACCTTGGTTAGTTTTGAACATAAGGTTAAATTGACGAATGTTAGTGTAGTCATGGCTACCACATTCTGGACATTTAATGTTTTCACGATCAATAATAGCTTCTAATTCTTCGAATGGAAGACCATCAACTACTACATCTTCATTTTTTTCATTGAAGTAGTATTCTTCGATAAGTTTGTCAGCACGAAGACGTGATTTACACACTTTACAGTCCATCATAGGGTCACTGAAGTTACCTACGTGTCCTGAAGCTTCCCATGTACGAGGGTTCATGAAGATAGCTGCATCTAACCCTACGTTATATGGTGATTCTTGAATGAATTTTTTCCACCATGCTTTTTTTACGTTATTTTTTAATTCAATTCCTAGTGGACCGTAATCCCAAGTATTAGCTAATCCACCATAAATTTCAGATCCTTGAAATACGAATCCTCTATTTTTTGCTAGAGATAAAATTTTCTCCATTGTTGTTTCCTCCTTATTAATAAAAATATAAAAAACCCTAGATATGCCGTAGCACATCTAGGGACGAAATAATTTCCGCGGTTCCACCCTGATTAGTAAAAACTCAACTTTATTAATATTAAGTTGTATTTAATGCCAATATAGTTGCTGAACTTTCACCATCATCAGCTCGCTTATTACTCTTTTATTCTAACATTAATATGAAAAAGTTTCAAGAGAAATTACAAAAATTATTCTGAAAACATGTAGCGTTACAATTAATATTAAAAAAAATATTTAAGATAGAAGTTTATACCTCATAGGATTCCTTTAATTTTGTGATAGCATTTACTATTACTGATAACGCTTTTTTAAAACACTAATTGTTGTATGTCTAAATTATAGATGTTATAATAAATAGTAATAAAATAATTTAAGGAGGTTTTATGAGAATTTCATTTACTCGTGGTAATGTAAGCTACTTACTACTTAGTGGATTTATATATATACTAGCAGTATTTATACTTCCACTACAACTCCCTAGAAATATTAGCGTTGATAATCGAGTTAGTATCGTGTTATTTTTATCTATTACAGCTACAGTTATTCTTAGCGTGCTAGCTATAAAAAATAAAAATGATATTGATAGACAAAAGAGTACGTATAGCCTAATTACGATAATCGCTATTGGTATTATTGGATTTGTTTCAATGATGTTATTACAAGGTTTCATCAATGGTTTGTTAGTATACCTATCAAACTTTTTTAATTTTGAGACTAAAAGTAGAAACACAAGTAATGTCGTTGAAATTATAAAAATAAAACCGTACTTTGTACTTTATGTTGCTGTACTTGGTCCGATTATGGAAGAATTATTCTTTAGAAAAGCTGTTTTTGGATACTTCTACGACGCTATGATTGGAAGCAAAGATTGGATTAGATTTACTATACCAGCACTAATTACAGGTATAATTTTTGCACTACCTCATGACGGTATTTCTCCAATTATGGTTATCTATATTGGTATGTCATTTGTATTCAGTTATCTATATGTTCATACAAGAAGTATACTAACTCCAATTATCTCTCATATTCTTATGAATAGTTTAGTTGTGTTAGTTCAAGTGTATTTTGCTTAGGAGGTAAATATGTCATCAAAAACATGGTTATCCACTAACTACTTCTTACAATTTTTAGTAACTGGGACGTTCTTACCATTCTGGATGGTTTATCTAACATCGGTAAAAAACTTAAGTGTCTTAGAAGCTAGTTCGATATTTTCAATGCTTTATATCGCAAGGGTTATTAGTGGGATATTTTTAAGTCCATATTTAATAAAAAAATATAATATTGATATTACTTTAAAACTTTCTGTAGGAATAGGATTAATTCTTGCGGTGAGTTACGGATTTACTAATGAAAAGATAGTACTTGGATTAATTACATTTTTATTCGGTATGATTTACTTCATGGTAAGTCCCCTAGTCGAAGGACTAGCGTCATTATTTTTACGCGAAGAAAATATAGATTACGGAAAAGCTAGAACATACGGTTCATTAGGATTTACGGTAATCGGTATAATTATAGGTGGAATCTTAAGTTATGTTGGTAACGAAGCTTTATATTATATACTAATATTCTTAGTTGCGTTATATTTAGTATTCATGTTCTTACCACAACCAAAACTAGTTAAAAATCTGAGTTTTGAAGAACCTAACACGAAAAAAGAAAAAGAAAGCTTATACAGTTGGGTCTTAAAAGATAGAAATGCAATATTACTTATTATTACTGTATTTTTATACCAACTTTCTCATACTGCATATAATAACTACAATGCATTATATTTAGAAAGTATGAACATATCAGCTAAATGGCTTTCTGGAGTTATTCTTAACGTATCGGTCATTGCCGAAATAATATTCTTTATCTTCTCAAAAAGATTAGTTAAAAGAATCAAACCAAAAAATCTAATGATCTTCGCTGGTGTTTGTGCAATTATTCGTTGGGGAGCATTAGCTATGTTCCACAACATATATGTGTTTACAATAATGCAGACATTTCATGCTATAACATTCGCGGTTGCACATATAGCTTTCATCTTGATTTTAAATAAAGATTACAACAATAAAGAAATAATAGACATGCAAAATCTATATACAGCGATATGTTTCCAATTAAGTATGGCTGTTGGATTGTATATCATGGGCGCTCTTTGGGATATTAGTACTTCATACGTATTCTACGCATCAGCAATCATCGCAGCTATTGGAACTCTTGTTGCAATGAGATTAAAAGAAAATAGATAACATTAAAAACAACCTAGAAACATCAGAAATAATCTGAGTTTCTAGGTTGTTTTCTTAATTATATTAAGACATGTATTCTTACATAAAATAAAAAAAGGAGTTTGAAGTCAAACATCCTTTTTTTATTTATTATCAGTATTATTTTACTGCGTGAGTTTTTGGTAAAACTCTTTTAGCTGGTTTTTGTGCTTTTTCAGCTTTGTATTCAGGTTTTTCAGCTACTGCTGCTTCAGCTCCGTTTACTCCACCTTTGAATTCTGGTACATTATGTACTGCTGGAGAAACTTTCCCTTCTACTTGACCATTTGGAAGTACTTTTACAGTTGGTTTTTCATCAGCAACTTCTGAAGTACCTTTTTGTGTTACGCTAGGACGAGTTTCAAATTTCCCGTCTTTAATTACAGGTTGTCCATTTGCATCAAATACTACCTCTGGTTTTTCTACTACTGGTGTTTCATCAACAGCGTGAGCTACTGATAATGGTAATACTGCAACAGCTGCTGCTGCTACTAAAATTTTGTTTAATTTCATAATAAAACAATCTCCTTTTTTAAATTAATTTATATGTTAATTATATAGATATAAATATATATTGTCAATAGAATTTAGAAATTTTTATAAATTTTTCAGATTGTTGACAAAACGACCAAAATATCAATGAACGTATTGATGTTTTGGTC